>MDTA01134748.1_pt1 | contig 25315 bp, 22 predicted proteins | sample 811151 | NCBI WGS metagenome assembly MDTA01 (sample SAMN05326648, study PRJNA326480) | marine metagenome | isolation source: seawater | place: Indian Ocean: South | collected 2010
CCTGGCAACAGAAGCCGCCCACTTCCTTTCCAAGGTTAGAGTCCCTGCCCCGAACCCCGTTGAATCTTGATTGATTCTTTGGGGGGTTCGGGCGGCACCTGGCAACAGAAGCCGCCCACTTCCTTCCTTTCAATAGAGCGCCTGTTCGCCTGGACCTCCTCGGACCTGGAAAAATTTCACCTACATAAGCCAAGACTCAGCCGCCGTTTCCCTGCTAATAAAGAAGGCATGGAAGACAGCCCGCTGAGATACGACGTCTGGATCGAGGACGCCCTTCGCACGGTGATCCGCAACGCCCTGGCCCACGCCGCGCGCGAAGGCTTGCCGGGCGAGCATCACTTTTACATCACGTTCCGCATGGAAGACCCCGGCGTGGTCGTGCCGCCCTATCTGCACGCCCAGCATCCGGAAGAAATGACCATCGTCATCCAGCACCAGTTCGACAATCTGCACGTCGACCAGGACGCCTTTGAAATCACCTTGTTCTTCAAGGGTAAGGGCGAGCGCCTGCGGGTTCCCTTCCGCGCCATCACCGCGTTTTCCGACCCGTCGGTCAACTTCGGCCTGCAGTTGAAGATGATCACCACGGAAGAAGACGATCCGATCGAGGACGAAGGCATCTACGCCGAACAGGAAATCTCCCTGGACGCGTCGAATTCCGACGCCGGTAACGGAGAAGACGGCGACGACGAGAAAATGGGCGAAGTCATCGCCCTGGATACCTTTCGCAAGAAATGATCGCCGACCAAAATTAACCGGTCGCAGGAATTGACCGGCCGGCGGATTTCCGCCGCCCAACGACTTGAACCCCCTACCCCCCATCTACGCCGAGGACTGATACGATGACCTTCGAACATCACACGATGTTTCCCCTGGGTCCGGACGAGACGCCGTACAAGAAAATCATGGACGGTGGCGTCGCCACCCAGGAGATCGGCGGCCGCACGATCCTGACCGTCGAACCCGAAGCCATCACGGAACTGACCAAACAGGCGTTCCACGACATTTCGCACCTGCTGCGCCCGGGCCATTTGGCCCAGTTGCGCAAGATCCTCGACGATCCCGAAGCTTCCGACAACGACCGCTTCGTGGCGCTGGATCTTTTGAAGAACGCCAATATCTCGGCGGGCGGCGTGCTGCCCATGTGCCAGGATACCGGCACCGCCATCGTCATGGGCAAGAAGGGGCAGAACGTCTTCACCGGCTTCGACGACGAAGCCGCCATCGCCGAAGGCGTCGCGCGCACCTATCTGGACACCAACCTGCGTTATTCCCAGGTCGCCCCCCTGAACATGTTCGACGAGAAGAACACGGGCAACAACCTGCCGGCGCAGATCGAGCTTTATGCCGAACAGGGCGACGCCTACAAATTCCACTTCATCGCCAAGGGCGGCGGCTCGGCCAACAAGACCTTCCTCTATCAGGAGACCAAGGCGCTGTTGAACCCGGCGCGCCTGATGGACTTCATGGACGAAAAAATCCGCACGCTCGGCACCGCTGCCTGCCCGCCTTATCACCTGGCGGTGGTCATCGGCGGCACGTCGGCGGAATTGAACCTGAAGTCGGTGAAGCTCGCCTCGACCAAGTATCTCGACGACCTGCCGACCGAAGGGAACGAATTCGGCCAGGCCTTCCGCGATCTCGAGTGGGAAGCCAAAATCCACGAACTGACCCGCAACATGGGCATCGGCGCGCAATTCGGCGGCAAGTATTTCTGCCATGACGTGCGGGTCATCCGCCTGCCGCGTCACGGCGCCAGCTGCCCCGTCGGTATCGGCGTCAGCTGCTCCGCCGACCGCCAGGCCAAGGGTAAGATCACCAAGGACGGCGTGTTCCTGGAGGAATTGGAGGCCAACCCCGCCAAGTACCTGCCCGAGGTCACGGAAGAGGACCTCGCCAGCGAGGTCGTCGCCATCGACCTGAACCAGCCCATGGAAGCCGTCCGCAAGGAGCTGTCCAAATACCCGGTGAAGACCCGGGTGATGCTGTCCGGCTCGTTGATCGTGGCGCGCGACATCGCGCATGCCAAGCTGAAGGAACGCCTGGACGCGGGCGAAGGCCTGCCCCAGTACTTCAAGGACATGGGCGTCTATTACGCGGGTCCGGCCAAGACGCCGGAAGGCTTCGCCTCGGGCTCCTTCGGGCCGACGACGGCGGGCCGGATGGATTCCTACGTCGAACAGTTCCAGGCCGCCGGCGGCTCCATGGTCATGCTGGCCAAGGGCAACCGGTCGCAACAGGTAACGGATGCCTGCGCCAAGCACGGCGGGTTCTACCTGGGCTCCATCGGCGGCCCCGCCGCACGCCTGGCCCAGGACTGCATCACCAAGGTCGAAATGCTGGAATATCCGGAACTCGGTATGGAAGCGATCTGGAAGATCGAGATCAAGGACTTCCCCGCCTTCATCGTCGTCGACGACAAGGGCAACGACTTCTTCGCGGAGTTCAAGAGGCCCCAAGCGGCCTGACGAGCCTTTAGCCGCGATGCCCGCCCTCCCACTGGGCATCGCCAGCGGCTTGTATATCCGGGCCTGATCGCCCATCTTCCTTGGAAAGCGGTTCGCGGGCCTGCCTCAGTGAACCGTCATCCAAAACGAAGATCAGGGACGGAACGGACCAATGCCGGATACCACAGCGGCCTACCGAATCGAAAAAGACACCATCGGCGAGATCAAGGTGCCCGCCGAGAAGTATTGGGGCGCGCAGACGCAACGCGCGCTGGAAAACTTCCCCATCGGCGGCCCGTCGGAGCGCATGCCGCTGGCCCTGATCCATGCCTTCGCCGTGCAGAAACAGGCAGCCGCCCAGGCCAACATGAAACTCGGCAAGCTGGACGACCGCCTCGGCGGCGCCATCGTTCAGGCGGCGCGCGAGGTCGCGGCCGGCGATTGGGACGACCATTTCCCCCTGCCCATCTGGCAGACCGGATCGGGCACCCAGACGAACATGAACCTGAACGAGGTCATTTCGAACCGGGCCATCGAAATCCTCGGCGGTTCCCTGGGATCGAAAGACCCGGTCCATCCCAATGACCACGTCAACATGTCGCAGTCGTCCAACGACAGCATGCCGACGGCCATGCATATCGCATTGGCCCAGGAATGCACCCATCGCCTCTACCCGGCGTTGGAAGGCATGGAGGCGGTCCTCAAGGAAAAGGCCCAAGCCTTCAACGACGTCATCAAGATCGGCCGCACGCACCTTCAGGACGCGACGCCGCTGCGTCTGGGCTCGGAATTCGGCGCTTACGCCCATCAGATGCGCCAGAACATCCAGCGCCTCGATAAATCCCTGGCCCAGGTCTACGAACTGGCCCAAGGCGGCACCGCCGTCGGCTCCGGCATCAATGCGCCCGCCGGCTTCGACGAAGCCTTCTGCGCCGAAGCCGCCGATATCACCGGCCTGCCGTTCAAACCCTGCCCGGACAAGTTCTACGCCATCGCCGCCCACGACGCGCTGGTCAACCTGTCGGGCAAGCTGAACACCATCGCCGTGACCAACCACAAGATCGCCGACGACATCCGGCTGCTGGCCTCGGGCCCGCGCTCGGGCCTGGCCGAACTGATCCTGCCCGCCAACGAGCCCGGTTCGTCGATCATGCCCGGCAAGGTCAACCCGACCCAGGCGGAAGCCATGACCCAGGTCTCCGCCCGCGTGATGGGCAACCACGTGACCGTCACCATGGCAGCCAGCCACGGCCACCTGCAACTGAACGTCTACAAGCCGGTGATCGTGGCGACGCATCTGCAGTCGATCCGCCTGCTATCCGACGCCATGGATTGCTTCACCGACCGCCTGTTGAAGGGGGTCGAACCGAACACCGAGGTCATCGAGCGCCATCTCAACAATTCGCTGATGCTGGTGACCGCGCTGAACCCGCATATCGGCTATGACAAGGCGGCCGAGATCGCGAAAAAAGCCCATAAGGACGGCACCACCTTGCGCGAAGCGGCCGAGGAACTCGGCATTCTTTCGGGCGAGGAATTCGACAGCCTGGTCGATCCGAAGGATATGCTGGGCGAAGACTGACTCATCCGGGCCCGGCATCCCCATGACCGAGACCTTTACCGCCGTCCCCATCCTGCGCATCTTCGACGAAGCGGCGGCGCTCGCCTTTTATCGGGATTTTCTGGGCTTCGTCATCGATTGGCGGCACCAGACCGGCGATCAGGGCCCCGTCTACCTGCAGATTTCCCGGAACGGCATGCGGCTTCATCTCACCGGCCATCACGGGGATTGCACGCCCGGGTCCACCGTCTTCGTCACGGCGACGGGCTTGGCCGCCTATCACGCCGATTTGGCGGCGAAGGATTATCCGTTCAATCGCCCCGGACTTGAACCGGCCCCATGGGGCGGTATGGTCATGGAAGTCACGGACCCGTTCGCCAACCGGCTGCGGTTCTGGGAGGAGGAAACCCAAAAATGAACACCGATAAAGTCACCATCGTCACCGGCGGCAGCCGGGGCATCGGCCGCGCCACCTGCCTGTTGGCGGCCAAGGCGGGCCACGCCGTCTGCGTCAACTACGCCAGCGACAGCGCCGCCGCCGACGGCGTCGTCGCCGAAATCGAAGCCGCGGGCGGCAAGGCCATCGCGGTCGCCGCCGACACCAGCAATGAAGCCGACGTCGCGCGCCTGTTCGAAACGGTGGACAAGGAATTGGGCACCGTCACCGGATTGGTCAACAACGCAGGCGTTCACGGCCCCCGCGGCCCGGTCAAAGACCTGACCGCCGACGACATCCGCCGCGTGCTGGAGGTCAATGTCCTGGGGCTGTTTCTCTGCGCCCAAGAGGCGATCAAGCGTATGTCGACAGACAACGGCGGCCAGGGCGGGGCCATTGTCAATATTTCCTCGGGCGCCGCGATCATCGGGTCGCCCGGCGGCGGCGTGCTCTACGCGGCCTCCAAGGGGGCGGTGAACAGCTTCTCCACGGGCTTAGCTCAAGAGGTCATCAAACAAGGCATCCGCGTCAACACCCTGGCCCCCGGCCTGACGGAAACGGACATGACCCGCGACACCCTCGACCGCCGGGCCGGTGCCACGCCCATGGGCCGGGCCGGCAAGCCGGAGGAAGTCGCCCAGGGCATCCTGTTCCTGCTGTCCGACGAGGCGTCATACATCGCCTGCGCCAACCTGCGGGTTTCAGGCGGCAAGCCTTGAGCGGCAGGCCCCCAAGTGTATCCGTCCGTGACATGATCCCGGCGGATCAGGACGCCGCGCGCGGCCTGATGGCGCAATTGGGCTATGACCTGGATGCGGGTGAATTCGCGCGCCGCTTCGATGCCGTCATGGCATCCGGCGGCAATCATTCTCTGACCGTCGCCGAGCAAGGCGGCGCTGTCCTCGGCCTGCTTCACGTCTTCGCCCGCCCGGCATTGGAAAAACCGACGGAAGCCCTGGTGCAGTCCCTGGTCGTCGATCGGGCGGCACGCGGAATGGGCGTCGGGCGCGCCCTGATGGCTGGGGCCGAAGCCTGGGCACAGAGCCGGGGGCTCGGCTCCATCGCCCTGCACACCCAGGTCATGCGAAGCGACGCCCGCGCGTTCTATGGCGCCCTGGGTTATGAAGAGATCACTCAATCCATGATGCTGCGGAAGAAACTGGACTGACGTATGACGGACATCATCTTCAATGGCCCGAACGCCGCCCCCCTGACCGTGGCCCTGGCCCATGGCGCGGGCGCGCCCATGGACAGCCCCTTCATGGAGGCCTTCGCCGAAGGTCTGGCGGCGCGGGGCCTGCGTTGCGCGCGGTTCGAATTTCCCTACATGGCGCAGCGCCGCGAGGACGGCAAGAAACGGCCGCCCAATCCGGCGCGCATCCTCCTGGAAACCTGGCGGGGCGTGATCGACGAGATCGGCGCGGACAAGCTGGTCGTCGGCGGCAAGTCCATGGGCGGGCGCATGGCCTCCATGATCGCCGTGGATTTGGAGGCCGAAGGCGCACCCGTGCGCGGTGTCGCCTGCCTGGGCTATCCGTTTCATCCGCCGGGCAAGCCGGAAAAACTGCGCACCGAGCATCTGGAGGGCATCCGGACCCCGACCCTGATCTGCCAGGGGACGCGCGATCCCTTCGGCACCCGGGACGAAGTGCCCGATTTTCCCCTGTCGCAAACCATCCGCCTTGAATGGCTGGAAGACGGCGATCACGGCTTCAAGCCCCGCAAGGCATCGGGCCGCACCGAACAGCAGAACTGGGAACAGGCGCTGAACGCCATTCAGGCGTTCTGCGACACCATCTGACGCCCCCAACCCAAGACCATCCCGAGAGGAATCCCCCCATGAGCATTTCCGGTTTGGACCATTTCAACATCCGCGCCAAGGACCTGGACGGTATGCGCGATTTCTTCGTCGACGTGATCGGCCTGTCCGAAGGCGACCGGCCGTCGTTCGAATTTCCGGGTTACTGGCTTTATGCCGGGGACGCCGGCGCCGTCATCCACCTGGTCGGCACGGATCGCCAACGGGGATATGTTTCCGGCCACGGCGACGACGATCGCGACGGCACGGGCGTGGTCGATCATCTGGCATTCAAGGGCACGGACGCGCCGGGCCTGCTCGCCCGCCTGGACGAACGCGGCATCGAATACCGCAAGCGGGAATTGCCGAATGGAGCCGCCAAGCAGATCTTCGTCAAAGGCCCGGAAGGCGTGGTGATCGAGGTCGTCTACCCGGCCGCCTGACGGCGGGGCATTATTTGCCGGGGAACTTCGGCTCCGTCTCGCGGAAGCTTTCGACGTTGGTCATGTTGGTGTACCAGGCCGACAGGTTTTCCAGGTCAGACAGCAGTTCCTGCCCCTCGGGCGTGCGCTTCATCAAATAGATCGCCGGCGCCACGAACAGATCGGCCAGGGACATTTCCTCGCCGACCATCCAACGCTGACCGCGCAGTTCCTTGTCGGCGATGGTCAGGTAGCGTTTGATCCGCGGCAAGGCCCGCTTGATCCGGTCCTCGTCCACGGGTTTGCCCATCAGCGGATTGAACAGCCGGGGAATAACCAGGCCGGGGCCGATGTTGGAATAGCCTTCGTCCATGTACAGGCTGATGCGCTGGAACATATCCGCCTTTTCCACGGAATCGCGGGGCTGCAATTGGGGGTCGGAGGCATATTCCTCGTCGATATAGACGCAAATCGCCAAGGTCTCGTAGAGATGCAGATCGGCATCGCGGATCGCCGGAACCTTGCCCAGGGGATGCTCCTGCTTCTGCTCGTCCGAGCCCGGCAGATATTCATAGATGCGGTAGGCTTCCTCCTTTTCCTCCAGGCACATACGCACCGTTCGGGTAAAGGGGCTGAGCGTGGTACCGTAGATCGTCAAATCCGACATTCGGGCGGCTCCTCCTCGAGATGATCGTTATTGATTATGTTGGAAAAGACTGCGCGAGGGCGTGCGGTCAGGCAAGAGAAAAGCATGATGCGGCAAAAGCCATGAACAGCCCCTCTCCTCCCACCGAAACCGCCGCCGACGATCCCAGCCGCATGGCCAAACGATCCGTCCTGGTGGCGGGGCATCATACGAGCCTGACCCTCGAAGACGCATTTTGGAACGCCTTGAAAGATATCGCGCGTGATCGTGGGCTGTCCGTGAACGCCCTGGTCACGGAAATCGATGCGGGGCGCAGCGGCAATCTGTCGAGCGCCGTCCGCGTCTTCGTCCTGGCGGAAGTCAGGAAAGGCGCTGTCTGATCCAGGCCGAAACGCCGATGCAGCAAAATGCACCGAGCGCGAAGGCCGCCGCCCGGACCAGGCCACGGGTCGGCAAGGCACCGTACTGCCAGGCCCCGCCCGACCACCAAAGCGCGACCGCCGCGATCAAAGCCGCCAATGCCAGGACGAGAGCGATGCGGGCCGGCACGCTCATTCGGCGCGCCCCGCGCCGCCGTCGATAGCCGCCATGATCCGGCGCAGCGCCCAATCGGAAATCTTGTGCCGAGCATGGCTTTCATCGAACAGAAGGTCCAGGCGCCCCCCCAATACAGCCGCCGACCTTTGCAAATCACCCGCGTAGCTTTCAGGGCGCGGGCCATAGAAACAGCAGCGGTCGAAGCGGTTGAAAATCTGGATTTGGCGGCGACCGGGCCGGTCCGCGCCCATGACCGCAAGATCAAGTACAGAGGCGATATCCGTCAAGCCCACGACGATTCCACGGGCGCTCTCTTCCTTGCCTTGCAACAAGCTCAGGGGCAACACGCCGGCGACCGGAACGCTAAGATCGATACGCGGGTCCAATGCAGCGGCGACCAGTGTCACCCAGGCGCCGGAGGATACCCCGACCATAGCGATGCGCTCGAACGAAGTCTGGGCCATCGCATGGTTCAGGGCGATCACCGGCGGTGCGAAATTCTGCACCAATTCCTTGTCGTATATCCCACCCATCGGCGGATCGGCGCAATAACGCTCCAGGTCGTAACAGGTATTGTCGCCATACCCGGGCATGTTCATTGCGGCAACCGTATAGCCTTCGGCAACCCAGGCCTCGATGAGGCGATGCTGGTCGTGATAGGTCGCAGCAAGCCCTTGTTGGTATAAGATCAAGCGCCCATTGGCCTGGACCGGCCGAAAGTAGGCGATGGCGTAGTTGCGCCACCGGTTCTGCATATGCCCGGTCAATTCGTCGATACCGGCAAGGTTCCGCCAATCCCGATAAAATCGCGCCTCACAACCGATCCCCCGCATGATGATCGTGTCCATGCGCGACCACAAATGCACCAGAGACGGCCCCGTGGGCGACAGGCATTTTTTGACGGCGCCGGGCGTCTTTTCGACATCCCTAATAATCCGTTGCGGCATCAGATCTAGCGGCAGCCCCGATACACCAAAGACCTTATTGATCAGGGTCCGGCGCCGCATGTCGACGGCGGCGGCCTCATTGAGGGTCAGAAGGTCTGCCAAGGCCAGGTCCGTCGCGCCCTTGGGCATTTGCTCGAACCGCGTCTCCGCCCCCGGCGCCAGGCGCTTGATCATCACCCGCGTCGGGTCCCAGTAGTAGAGAACCGCCAGAATCGCGGCGATCCCGAACAACAGGCCGAGATAATCGAACGGTCGGATCAAAAAAGAAGATCGGCGCATGGCGGCATCTCATCTCGGCGGAAGGACGATACCGGACCGCCCCGCCGTCCCATCGGTCAAAACCGGCCCAGAATACCGCGAATGATGTCTTCGGGTTTGACCTGACGGGGCTGTTCCTGAGGCGCTGGTTCGGGGGCCTGTTGTTGCTGCGGCTGCGGCTCGGCCGGGGCTTTTTTGCCGCCCCCCAGAATGCCTTGAAGGACGTCGCCGACGCCTTTTTTGTTCATCAGTTTGTCGAGCCCGGGCACGGCGATCCCGCCGGAGCCAAGCGAAGCCGTATCGATCCAGATGCGCGGCGCGTCCAACTTACCGGTCACCGTGAACGGCACGTTGACGCCCTTCTTCGTGGCAATGCTCAAGGCCGCCGAGAGCAGATTGGGCGCCGGCTGGATCGCCCCCTTCATGTCGATGGTCCAAGCCGGCAGATCGACCGTCCCGTTGCCGCCGGCGACGCCGACGTTGGTAATGGCTTTCAACTGGGTCGCCGTGGCGACACCATTGGCAACGGTGAACGCGGCGTCCACGTCGGCCAGACCCGATCCGCGCTTCGGCCCGCCAAGCGCACCGCCGAGTTGATTGAGCGCCAGAACCAAACCGCCAACGCCCAGCCCCGCATCCGCCGCACCCGAGAACGCTTCGGCGTCGAGCCCGCGCCCGACCAGATTCAGCGTACCGCCGAGGGAAGACACCAATTCGGCCTCACTGCGTCCCACCGTGTTCAGATCGAACCCGGCGTCGATCCGCCCGGCGGCCTTGCCCATGCCGAATGCCGGGCCGGCTTTCTGAAGATCGGCGCCGGCGAGCGTCCCGGCGGCTCGAACGCGCCCGTCCGCGGTGGCGGTCGCCGAAGCATCCAAAGCACCGCCGAACAACCGGCCGGTCAAGCGCTCGACGCTCAGCACACCGCCGACCAGCTTGGCGGCAAAGTCGGCTTTTTCAAGCCCGACGCCCTGATAGGAAATCTGCGGCGAGGTCACCGCCAGGGTCGCGTCGGCCAGGTTCAAGGCACCTAGGTCGATGGCCTGACGCGACCATCGGTCGCTGACTGCCGCGCGGGCGATCATTGGATTGCCGATCGAACCGGGCCATGCGGCGGGTGCCCGCGTAAGGCCCCATCTCCGATCAAACAGGCCGGCTGCCCGTTTGGCAGGCAGGAAAGGCGTGACGTCTACCGCCCCCAGCGCCAGCGTGACGTCGGCCTTGGGCCGCGCACCCGCGATATCCAGCGCCAACCCGCCGTTGGCGGTGATGGAGCCGATCTTGCCGGTCAGGTTCTCGACCCGCACGGCCTTGGCGTTCCCGGCAACCTGCGCCTTGATATCCAGGCCGCCGACCTTGCCCTGAGGCTGATAATCGACGTCGAGCCGACGCAGCAATCCGGCTAGGTCCGGATGCTTGGCCGCGACGCCGAGACGCAGATCACTCCCCGCGAGCGCCAAGACCGGCAGGCTGCCCTGCAGGGCGGCATCCCCACCCAAGGCTCCCAAATCCGCCGAAACCTTGGGATTGAGCAGGCTGCCGTCGATCCGGGCGTCCAGCGATACGGCACCGATCGCCGACGCCGGCAGCGGCAACGGCAGATCGAAGGCTTTGGCCAGCGGGCCCATATCCTTCGCCGCCGCCGTGACGCGCAAACCCTTCGCGGTTGGAATACCGTCGAGCCCGGACAGCCCGCCCGTGACCCCGGCCCGCAGGCCCGCCAGGCTTCCCACATTCAATTTCCGCACAGTCAACTCGCCGCGTTGCAAGGTCGCGTCGACGGCGATGTCGTTTGCCTTGAGCCCCCGCATCACGGCCGCGCCCACGGCGAGTTTCACATTGGCATCGAAGGTCGTCAGCGGCTTCAAAGGCGCGAACAGATCGACTCCGGCGGCAGCCGAGGTCGCCGTTCCGGTCGCCGCCCCACCGGTTGCACCGGTGGAGGCTTTTGCCGAGGAACCGCCGGTTGTCTTTGCCGCCGCGCTACCCGAAGCGGGCATCAACGCATCCAGGTCGATCTTGTCCAGATTCAGGTTGGCACCGAATGACGGCCGAGCCTGAAGGGCAAACGTCACGGCGCCGGTCAGGTGAGACCCACCCGCCGCGGCGTCGATACCGGTCAGTTGGGCATAATTACCGTCGATGGCGAGAGGCGTTTTGAACCGAAAGCCTTTGAGCGCCGCCGACGGAACATCGACGCCCGGCGCCAACCATTCCAGCACCGGTCCCAGATCGGCCGCCCGGGTCTCGATCTGACCTTCGAACCGGGGCTTCCCGCCGCGCGACGATAGGAAACCGAACAACCCGACATCGGCATCGCCCGGCAATTGCGCCGTAACCTGGTTCAACGTCAATTCGCCGTTGGCGAGATCGGCACTGAGGCTCACGCCTTTCAGGGGCTTGCCCTTGAACAGAACCTCGTCGGCGCGAACCGCGACCGTCGCCTGAATGTCCTTGGGAAGGGCGAATTCAGATGTTCCCGATGCGGCCGTGGCAACCGCCTTCTCCTTGGGCTTGGACGCATCCGCATCCTTCGCCGCCGTGATCGGCCCACCGGTGGCGGTATTTTTCGTCGCTGCGGCCACCGGGACCGGCGACATCAGCGCGTCTAGATCGACCTTTCCGGCGGTCACCGTGAGCCCCGCCACAATCACGTCACCGGTCGTCACACGGGCCGCAACCTTGAGATCCATGGCATCCATGGAAACCGTCAAATCTTCGATGTGCCCCCCGTCGGCACCGGCTTCGATCTCACCTGCCGCACTGAATGCCCGCACGAGATTGACCGGCAAGGGATCGCCCCCCGAGAGGTCGCGGATGGTGCCGCCCAAATCCGCCCCTGACGCGGTGACCTTGGCCCGCAGGCGCGGTTTCTCGGGAACGTTGACGACCCCACCATCAACCTTGACGATCGTGCCGTGCCCCAGGTCCAAGTTGAACACCAAGGGAACCGTTCGGCCCTGGACGATTTCAGCTACGTTCAGGCTGTAGCCCAGGCGCCGCCCACCGAAGATAAGACTGCCGTCGCTTTCGACCGGCCCCTGCAGACTGGCCGCGGCGATGCGGGCATTTATGTCGCCGATGGTTTCCTCGCGCCCACGCTGCAGATCGCGATAAACCAGCGTGCCGTCCTGAACCGTGAAGTTATCGACCGCAAGGCCCGGCCCACCGCCGGGCGACCCACCGCTTGCGCCACTACCCGTATCGGTTGCCGCGCCGGCGGTCGCAGGTGCGCCGTTTCCAGCCTCCGAACTCTGCGCCGGAGCACCAAAATCCCAATTGACCCGGCCGTCTGCAAGGCGTTCCAAAAGGATACGCGGGCGCACCAGCATGATGGTCTCGACGCGGATATTTCCGGTCAGCAGCGGCACGAAGGCGACCTTGACCTCGAGTGAATCGAGCGACGCCATGCGCGCATCGTTCGAGCCGGAAATATTGGCGAGATGCACATCGGCCACCGTCAAGCGCGGCGACGGGAGAATGCGGACGGAAACATCGCCGCCGATCTCGACCTTGCGGCCGGTGATTTTCTCGACCTGACGGGTAATTTGGGCGGTGTATTGGTTCCAATCGATCAGACCCGGCCCAATCAACAGGGCACCGATGGCCAACACCACGAAAACAGACAGGCCGATGGCGATTTTCTTCAAGGCGCCGGCTCCATAACGGGTCGAAAACGGAAGGCCCCAGAGGGCTTATTGGCTGCGCAGTGTAAGGCGAATGACCGGCCAAGGCCATAGGCCCAAAGGCCCTATTTCCGTGGAAAACGCCCGTTTTTGTCCGTGGCGTCGCTGTCGGCGGGCGGCCGTTGAAAAACGCGTTGCAGGGCCTTGAATATCTCCATCGCCAGGATGACGGAAACACCGACGACGGCGACCATCATCCAAGTCGCAACGCCCACGGCCTCGATCCGCAGGACCTCGCTGAATCCCGGCAGGTGCATCGCCAGGATATGCCCGCCCTGGGCCACGACGACCGCACCGACCAGCAACCAGTTGGCCGATAGCGGAACGGCGAAGGCCGAACGGCTTTCCGACCGGCAGTTGAAGACATGGGCGTTGACGAACAGGACCAGCAGCAGCAACAGGGCGTTCCGTGCCTCATGTTCGGCCCATCCCTGATCCAGCATCCAGAAAAAGAACAGGTAGGAAACCGCGCCCATGAACAGCCCGGAAATCAGGGTTTCGGAAATCATCACCTGGTCGAAGATCGGCTGATTCGGCGGCCGGGGCCGGCGGTCGAGCAATCCCGGCTCCGGTCCCTCGAAGGCCAGGGCGGTGTGCTGAAACCCCTGGGTCACCAGGTTGAGCCACAGCAACTGTACCGCGTAGAGCGGCAACGGCAGATCGCCCAGAAAGGCAAAGAAGAACAGCGAGACCTCGGCCACGCCGGTCGAGACCAGCAGGTAGACCACCTTGCGCACGTTGTCGTAGGCCAGGCGCCCCTGCCCCACCCCGTTGACGATGGAGGCGAAATTATCGTCGGTCAGGATCAAGTCCGCCGTGTCGCGCGCCACGTCCGTGCCGCCCTGGCCCATGGCGATGCCGATATCGGCGGCGTTCAGGGCCGGCGCGTCGTTGACCCCGTCGCCGGTCACCGCGACGAAATGGCCCTGGGCGCGCAACGCACGGACGACTGCCAGCTTCTGCAGCGGATCGACCCGGGCGAATACCGCCGCCCCGGCGACCGCCCGGGCAAAGCCCTCGGGATCGGTTTCCAGGGCCTGCAAGTCCGACCCCGTCACCACCGCACCCGGGCGTATGGCCCCATCGCCGTCGGTGATGCCCAGGTCGCGGGCGATTGCGAGCGCCGTCGCCGGATGATCGCCGGTCACCATGCGCACGTCGATCCCCGACCGGCGGCAATGATCCACGGCCTCGCGCGATTCCGGACGCAACGGATCGATCAGCCCGACGAAGCCGAGAAATTCCAGACCGTCCACGCCGGCCAAATCATCGGTCACGGTGCGAACCGGCCCCGCCGCGACGGCGAGGACCCGATAGCCTTCCGCCGCCAGGGCTTCGGCCCGCGCGGTCAGCCCCTCGTGATCCGCGTCCCGGCAGAGCGGCAGGATGACTTCGAACGCGCCCTTGGCATGAACCTGCAGCCCCTCCGGCGTCCTGTTGAAGCTCGCGGCGTACTTGTTCTGCGGCTCGTAGGCGATTGTCCCTTCCTCGGGAAAGCCTGCCCGCAGACCGTCGCGGGTCAAACCGGCCTTGGCGGCCAGCGCCAGGAAGGCGACGTCGACCGTATCGCCGAAATGCGCCCAATGGCCGTCCCGGCACTCCAATCGCGCCTCGTTGCAGAGCGCCGCCGCCTCGGCCAGGCGTCCGACACCGTGCCAGTCGGCATCGCTCATGACGCCGGCGGCATTGGTTACGGCGCCGTCGTCGTTATAGCCCTCGCCGGTAACTCGGAAATCGCCCAGGCCCGGCACGACCAGACGCCGCACGGTCAATTCGTTGCAGGTCAGGGTTCCGGTCTTGTCGCTGGCGATCAGGGTGCAGGCCCCCAGTCCTTCGACCGCGGGCAGCGAGCGGACGATTACGTTCTTCGACGCCATGCGGTGGCAACCGACAGACAACGCCACGGTAATCGCCACCGGCAAGCCTTCCGGCAGGGCCGCGACGGCCAGCGCCACGGCGACCAGGAAGATCTCGATGATCGGCGCGCCCTTCAACACCATGGCGACGGCCAGCAACGCGATGGCCGCCACGGTGACGAAACCCAACATGCGGGAGAATTTTTCCAGGCGCACGACCAGCGGGGCCGGAACAGGGTCGCGCCCGGCAAGCTGTTCGGCGATGCGGCCGATCGCGGTGTGAATACCCGTGCCCGTGACGATACCCAACGCCCGGCCGCTGACCACCACGGTCGCCGCATGCAGCATGGTCAGACGGTCGCCGGTGACGGCCCGTTCGGCGACGGCGGCGTCGGCATCCTTCACGACCGGCTCCGATTCTCCGGTCAGCAGGGATTCGTCGGCGAGCAGCGCATCGGCCTGGATCAGGCGCAGGTCGGCGGGCACATGCCCCCCTGATTCCAGACGCACCAGATCGCCCGGCACCAGATCCCGGCCGTCGATCACATGAACCTCGCCGCCGCGGATGACCGTCGCCTGATCGCGGATCAGATTGTCCAGCGCCCCGGCGCTTTTCTGGGCCTGGTATTCCTGGTAGGTGCCGATCAGGGCGTTGAACTGCAGAACGGCGAAGATGAACAAGGCATCCGATGCCTCGCCGATCGCCACGGAAACAGCGGCGGCGGCGGCCAGCAGATAGATCAGCGGATTGACGAATTGCCGCAGGTAAAGGATCAGCAACCCCGGCGGCTTGGGCCGGGGCAGATCGTTGGGCCCATGCCGCGCCAACCGCGCCGCTGCCTCATCGGGGCTCAGGCCCGTCTCGCCGTCCGATTGCAAGCCGCTCAATGCCGCCTGCCATTCAAGGGCATGCCAGGGACGGTCGTCGGAGAGAGGCTGGGACTGGGTCATCGGCGGCTCGGGCGTCTCATGGGCTTCGTGGCGGTCCAGTCTGGCCGCTTCGCGTTACCCTGTCACGACAGCACGAGCAACGCCCGGAAATCATTGACGTTGGTCAAGGTCGGACCGCATTCGACCAGATCGCCGAGACCCTGGAAAAACCCATAGGCGTCGTTGGCGTCGAGCAAGCCTTGCGCATCCATCCCGGCGGCGGCGGCCCGGGCCAGGCTGTCCGGCCCGATCACCGCACCCGCATTGTCTTCCGAGCCGTCGATGCCGTCCGTGTCGCAGGAAATGGCATGAATGCCCTCGGCCCCGTCCAACGCGACGGCCATGCCCAGCAGGTATTCCGTGTTGCGCCCGCCGCGCCCGCCGTCGCCGCGAATGGTCACGGTGGTCTCGCCCCCCGAAAGCAGCACGCAAGGTGTCTGGGCCGGGCCGTCGCCGGACCGCGTTTGCACGGCCAGACGCGCATGCTCGGCGCCCAGGTCCCGGGCCTCGCCCTCCAACGCATCGCCCAGAATGACCGGCGTCACGCCGGCGGCGCGGGCGACCTCGGCGGCGGCCTCGATGCTGGCCATGGGCAGGGCGATCAGATGGGTTTCGACCTTGTCGAAGATCGGATCGGCGGGTTTCGGCGTTTCCTCGGCCCCGGCATCCAGCACCGCCTGCACCACGTCCGGCAGCTTGATGCCGTACTTGGCGACGATGGCGCGGGCGTCGTCGAAGGTGGTGGGATCGGGCACCGTCGGGCCCGAGGCGATGACCGCCGGATCGTCCCCCGGCACATCGGAAATCAGCAGATTGACGATACGCGCCGGGGCGGCGGCGGCGGCCAGCCGCCCGCCCTTGACCGCCGAAAGATGTTTGCGCAGGCAGTTCATCTCGTGGATCGTCGCCCCACAGCGCAGGAGTTCCTTGTTCACGGCCTGTTTGTCGGCCAGCGTCAGCCCCACGCCCGGCGCCGCCAACAGGGCCGAGCCGCCGCCGGAGATCAAACAGACCACCAGGTCGTCCGGGCCCAGGCCCTTGACCATATCCAGCATGCGCCGGGCCGCCGCCTCACCGGCCGCGTCGGGCACGGGATGGGCCGCCTCGACCGTTTCGATGCGTTTACACGGAACGTCGTAGCCGTAGCGGGTGACGATCAGGCCGGACAGTTCGCCGGGCCAGTGCTCTTCAAAGGCGCGGGCCATGGCGGCCGAGGCCTTGCCGGCGCCGATCACCAGGGTGCGCCCACCGGCGGGCGGCGGATCGGGCAGGAAATGCGGAATGCGTTTTTCCGGCTGGGCCGCCGCGACGGCGGCGGCGAACATATCGCGTAGCAGAGTTTCCGGGTCCAAGGTCGTGCCTCCAAAGTTGCCTTTGGTTACGTCACTCCCGATGGCTTGCCAAGGCTTAGGCGTTATTCGGCGGGGATTTTTTCATCCTGCGGATGGTCGGAAATCCCGATGAAGCCGCGAATGCGGCCCAATAGCTGTTGCTTCAAGGTCGCCTTTTTCTCGGCGGCGCCTCCGGCCGGTCCCCGGACATCGACTGCCTCGCGCGAATTTTCATGAAATTTTCGCGGCTCGGTTGATGCGCATCAATCCTGGGCGGAAAAAATATCTATAATGGTCGGATCATGCGCCGCATCATCATCTTTATCGTCATTTTGATCGCCGCCGCCGCTGCCTGGTGGGGCGCCGGTCGGTTGACCCAACCCGTCGTCGCCCTTATCCCCATCGAACGGGGCCCCGCCGTGCGCGCCGTCTACGCCACCGGCAATGTGGAGCCCCTGCGCTGGGCCAAGGTCACGCCCCTGGTCCAGGGCCGGATCGAACAGATTTACGCCCTGGAACATGCCGGGGTCATGCCCGGCGAGCTTCTCGCCCGCCTGGACGAGGCGGAGATTCGCGCCACGGTCAAGGAACTGGAAGCCCGGCGCGACTATCTGCAGCACGAGGTGGAGCGCACCCGCGCCCTCCTGGCCAAAGGCCACGGCACGGAAAAAGCCTACGAGCTGGCGTCCTCTGAATACCAACAGGTCCTGGCCTCGATCGCCGCCGCCAACGCGCGGCGCGATCATTACCTTCTGCGCGCGCCCATCGCCGGCGTGGTCCTGCGCCGCGACGGAGAAATCGGCGAAACCGTGGGCCCGGAATCGGTCATGTACTGGATCGGCCAGCCGACCCCCTTGCGCATCGAGGCCGAGGTTGACGAAGAAGACATCGCCGACGTCGCCAATGGCCAATCTGCCCTGATCAAGGCAGACGCCTTCCCGGGCAAGGCGCTTTCCGGCACGGTCGCCGAGATCACGCCGAAGGGCGATCCGGTCAACAAAAGCTATCGCGTGCGCGTCGCCCTGCCCGCCGACACCCCTCTAATGATCGGCATGACGACGGAATTGAACATCGTCGTCGAACAGCGGGAATCGACCGATCTGGTCCCCGAAACGGCGATCAAGGACGGCACCCTGTGGGTCGTCGAGGACGGGCGGGCGAAACCCGTCGCCGTGACGGTCGGCATTCGCGGCAACGGCAAGGCCGAAGTCTCCGCCGTAACCGGCGCCCTGCCGGACCGCGTCATCGCCGCGCCGCCGCCGGAGATCGAGGCCGGCGACCGCGTCCGCATCGGGCCGACCGACGGGGCCACCGGCGGCGCGCAATGACGCCCCTGGCGCTTCGTATCGCCCTGATCCATCTGCGCGCACGCGGGCGCCAGACGCTGGTCTCGCTTTTGGGCGTCGCCACGGGCGTCGGCTTTTCCATCGCCATGGCGGCCTTGATGCAGGGATCGCAACTGGACTTCATCAACAAGATCATCGACGCGACCCCGCATATCATGATCAAGGACGAATTCCGCAACCCGGCGGAACAACCCGCCGCGCGGCGCTATGCCGACGGGGCCGTCGCCCTGGAAGGCGCAAAACCGACCGAGGAACTGCGCGGCATCAAGGGCGCCGGGCGGACCGTCACGCAGTTGGAAGCCATGCCCGGCCTGGTCGTCGCACCGATCCTGCGCGGCCAGGTCGTGATTCGTTATTTCGGCAAGGACGAAGCCGCCGCCATCGTCGGGATCGACCCGGAACGCCACCGCCGGGTCTCGCAATTGGCGGGCGATATCCGCGACGGCCGCCTGGAAGACCTGCATACCGCCGCCAACGGCCTGATCATGGGCGACGGCCTGGCGCGCAAGCTGGGGGCGGGAATGGGCGACACGGTGACCGTCTCCTCGCCCGCCGGTGTCGTGTTCAAGATGAAGATCGTCGCCCTGTTCCATACCGGCGTGATCTCCCTGGACGAAGGCGAGGTCTATGCCTTGTTGAAGAAGGTCCAGGTCCTGCAGGACCGCCAGAACGTGGTCAACCGCATCTATGTGAAGACCGACGACGTCTACGGCGCCTTCGACCGGGCGCGGGCGATCGAAGCCCGCTTCGGCTACCGCGCCGAAAGCTGGGACGAAGCCAATCAGGACATTCTGGAAGCCCTGAAAATCCGCAACGTCATCATGTACACGGTGGTGGCGGCGATCCTGCTGGTCGCCGGGATGGGCATTTTCAACGTCGTCTCGACCATCACCTTCGAAAAATTGCGCGACATCGCCATCTTGAAATCCATGGGATTTCGCGAGGCCGATATCCGCGCGATCTTCGTCCTGCAGGGGCTGATTGCCGGAACGGCGGGATCGGTGCTCGGCTGGGCCCTCGGCTTCGGGCTCTGCCAGATCATGTCGACCATCGAATTCAAGGTCCGCTTCGCCACCGACATGACGCAACTGCCGCTTTACTACTCGCCCTGGCATTACGCCATCGCGACGGTGTTCGCCATGACGGCGGCGGGGCTGGCGGCCTATATCCCGGCCCGCCGCGCCGCCCGGGTCGATCCCGTGGATATCATCCGGGGGGCCGCATGACGGCGCCGGCGGCGAAAGCGGCGGATGGCAAGGCGTTGGTCGCGGCGCGGGGCGTAACCCGCGTCCTGCCGGCAGCGGTGCCGGTGACCCTGGTCCACGATATCGACCTGGATATCTTCGGCGGCGAGGTCATGGCGATCACCGGGCCGTCGGGCTCGGGCAAGTCGTCCCTGCTTTACCTATTGGGATTGCTCGACCGGCCGACCGAGGGCCGCATCGAAATCGACGGTGCCGACACGGCGGCGATGGACAGCGACGCCCTGGCCCGGCTGCGCCTGGAACAGCTCGGCTTCGTCTTCCAGTTCCATTTCCTATTGCCCGAGTTCTCGGCCCTGGAGAACGTGATGATCCCCATGCGGCGGCTCGGCCGCCTGGACGAGGCGGCGATGACGGCGCGGGCAATGGACCTGCTCGGCGCCTTGGACCTCGGCGATCTCGTGCGCAAGCGGCCCGACCAGCTTTCCGGCGGGCAGGCCCAGCGGGTCGCCATCGCCCGGGCGCTGGCCAATGACCCGGCGGTCCTGTTGACCGACGAGCCGACCGGCAACCTGGACAGCAAGAACAGCGCCGCCGTGTTCGACATTTTCGAAAAACTGGCCCGCGAGGACGGCCGCGCCGTGGTCACCGTGACCCACGACCTGGACCTCGCCGGGCGGGCCGACCGGCGCGTCGAACTGGTCGACGGCACGGTCGTCAGCGACCGGCATCAGCACTAAGCCGCCACCGCCGCAGAGGTTCAAACCCGGATGACCTTGCCCGGGTTCATTGTGTTCTGCGGGTCGAGGGCGAGTTTCACCGCCCGCATGGCGGCAATGGCATCGCCGTGCTCTGCCGTCAGGAAATCCATCTTGCCGTAGCCGATGCCGTGTTCGCCGGTGCAGGTGCCTTCCATGGCGATGGCCCGCAGGACCATGCGCTCGTTGACCTCTTCCGCTTTCTTGAGTTCTTCCGCATCGTCGGGATCGACGACGAAGATGACGTGGAAATTGCCGTCGCCGACATGGCCGACGATCGGCGCGCACAGGCCCGAGGCATCGATGTCCTTGCGGGTTTCCAGGATGCATTCGGCGAGGCGCGAGATCGGCACACAGACGTCCGTGGCGATCCCCCGGCATCCGGGACGCAGGGCGATGGCCGCGTAATAGGCGTCGTGCCGGGCCTGCCACAGCTTGTTGCGGTCCTCGGGCTTGGTCGCCCATTGGAAATCGTCGGCGCCGAATTCCTGGGCAATGGCTTTGACGTTTTCGACCTGCTCGTGCACGCCGGCGTCGGATCCGTGAAATTCGAAGAACAGGGTCGGCGTCAGGGCGCAATCGAGGCCGGAATACTTGTTCACGGCGTCCAACTGCGCCTCGTCCAACAACTCGATCCGCGCCACGGGGATGCCCGACTGAATCGTCAGGATCGTCGTGTTGACGGCACTTTCCAGATCGGGGAACGGGCAGACGGCGGACAGGATCGCTTCCGGGATGCCGTAGAGTTTGACGGTCACCTCGGTGATGACGCCAAGCGTCCCTTCCGAGCCGACGAACAGGCGCGTGAGGTCGTATCCGGCCGAGGACTTGCGCGCCCGCCGGGCCGTGCGGATGACCCGTCCGTCGGCCATGACCACGGTCAGCGACAGGACGTTTTCCCGCATGGTGCCGTAACGGACGGCGTTGGTGCCGCTGGCGCGCGTGGCGGTCATGCCGCCGATAGAGGCGTCGGCCCCCGGATCGATGGGAAAGAACAGGCCCGTGTCGCGCAGGTATTCGTTCAGCGCCTTGCGCCGGACCCCGGCCTGGACCGTGACGTCCATGTCCTCGGCATTGACCTGGATGATCTTGTCCATGCGCGAGACATCGACGCAGACCCCGCCGGCAAGCGCCGCGACATGGCCTTCCAATGACGTACCCGTGCCGAAGGGCACGACCGGCACCGCCCGGTCGGCGCAGGCGCGGACGACCGCCGAGACCTGATCCGTCGAGGTACAAAAAACGACGGCGTCGGGCGGCACGCTGGGGTGATAGGATTCGTCGCGGCCGTGCTGTTCGCGGACGGCGTCGCCGGTCGACAGGTTGTCGGCGCCGACGATCTGGCTCAGAACGTCGAGCAATTCACCGTCGACCGTGCCGTAGCCGGATGCGTTCGAAGTGCCGGGCGCCTGGGCGCCCGGGGATGTTTCATTGATCGCCATGTCAGATCGGTTTCCCGGATACTTCCGTTTTCAGTTCCTCGAGCTGGACTTTGATGGCGTCCAGATGCGGATTGATTTCCAGCGCCTGTTCCATGGCGCCGATGGCCGCTTTCTTCTTACCCATTTCAGCATAAATCAACCCCAGACCGGAAAGCGCGCCGAAATGGCGGGGTTCCAGTTCCAGGGTCCGTTGAATGTCCAAGACCGATTCCGGATAATTTCCCAACAGGAAATAGACCGTGGCGCGCTTGTTCCAGCCCTCGGCATGCTCGGGGGCCAGGCTCAGGACGTCGTTGAAATATTTCAACGCGGTCTCGAACGCGCCCTTGTTCATGGCGATGACGCCACGCGCCATGGCGCTGTCGACCAGTTCCTGACCGGTCACCGACCAGGTCTGCCAGATGCGTTTTTCGATTTCCGCGGCTTCGCCCGGGTTCTTGGTCGCCGTCAGGGCGGCGAACAACGCATCCAGCACGGGGTCTTTCTGATCGGCGCGCACGCCGGGCGCGGCGGCCCAAAGGGCGCCCGCCACCAGAACCGCCGAAAGGACGTGTTTCCAGAGAACCATGGGAAAAAGACTACGCCTTTTCCCGCACTCAGGCCAAGGCTCGCAGAGTCACATCCGCGTCATCCCGGCGAAGGGCCGGCGATGGGCGAACCGCCCCTTTTAGGACGTCGTCACCGAGACGTCGCCCGGCTTGGTATCCAGGCCGCCCGAACAATGCAGCGTGCGGTCCGGGCCCATGGGCCGGGGCGGCAGAAGGGTGATTTCCAATTGTACGGTTTCCAGAAGATGTTCGCGCATGCGGTTCGGGCGTGTGAAGTTGCCCCATCCGTCATGGGTGAAGATTTCCTCCAGGTACCAGCCGGGATCGCCCCGGTGGCCGCGGCTGCGCTCGGCCAGGCCGCCCGAGACCCGCGAGAACAGTTCCAGGCACATGCCTTCCGACGGGGCCGCGAAGCGTTCCCGCGCGGTCAGGAAGATGACGATCTTCTTTTCCCGCCATTCGTAATAGGCGCCGGTGGTCGGCGACACGGGCAGGAACCCGGTATCCAGCAGACGCTGACCGACCTGAACCAGATCCTGTTTCAGGCGGATCATGCCGAGGTCCATCAGGGTCACCGGCTCTGCCGACAACCAGTCGAGGGTGGAATTGGCCCGCGCCTCCGCGGCGGGGCGGAAGGCGAGGATCAGGGCGAAGCTTCCCAGGAGCACAGCCCGCCCGAGAGTCCGAATTATGGGCCTCATACGACTGCTCCTATTCTGTTTTCACGCGCCCCCGCGATGCCTACCGCGACGGCGATGCGGCGAGCATACCACAAAAGACGCACTCAGTGCGATATAACTTACGCACTATGTGCGACTCTCGCCAAAGCCGGGCCTTTGCGGGCGCGCAAGACTCCGATTTTGCGCCGCTTTGATGACCGGAATATTGCCGAATCGAGACAGCGCGTTCGGGTGGGATCAGAGAGGAAAAAGGGACGAAGCGGGACGCCGGGAGCTTAGTCCAATCCAGCGGGCTTGGGCCCACCGGTGGCCCAGTCCAGCAGTTCGACCGTATGGACCACGGGCATGCCGACGGCGTCCTGCAACTGCATCATGCAGCCGATGTTGCCGGTCGCCATGACTTGGGCCTCGGTCGCGCGCAGGTTCTTGGCTTTGCGTTCCTTCAGGCGGGCCGAGATTTCCGGCTGCATGATGTTGTAGGTCCCGGCGGAGCCACAGCAGAGGTGGCCTTCGATGGGCTCGCGCACCTCGAACCCGGCCTGGGCCAGCAGCGTCTTGGGCGGGCTGGTCAGTTTCTGGCCATGCTGCATGGAACAGGCGGAATGGTAGACGACCGTCGGCTTGTCATCGCCGTTCGCCACGGCGGTCAGCCCCAGGTCGGACATGACCTCGGTCACGTCCTTGGTCTTCGCGGAGATCGCCGCCGCGCGGTCTGCCATCGCCGGATCACGGCGGAACATCCAGCCGTAATCCTTCACCGTCGTGCCGCAGCCCGACGCGTTGATGACGATGGCGTCGATCTGGCCGTGCGTGGCCTCGGCCGCTTCCCAGGCCGCGATATTGGCCGCCGCCTGGGCATGGCTCTGGTCTTCCTTGCCCATGTGATGGACCAGGGCGCCGCAGCACCCCTGCCCGTCGGCGACGACGACCTCGCAGCCGTGGCGGGTCAGCAGGCGCACCGTCGCCTCGTTGATTGCGGGGTTCAGAACCTTCTGCGCGCAGCCGGTCATCAGCGCGACGCGTTTCTTCATCGCGCCCTCGGCCTTGAAGACCTGGGGATTGTCGACGGCGCTGGGCCTGTGGAGGCGCTTGGGCGCCAGACCCAGCATCGCGCCGAGCGGCCCCGGCAGCACCTTGGCGAAGGGCTTCGCCAACCAGGCCCCCAGCAGCGCCAGGCGGAACCGGCCCGGATAAGGCAGCACCATGGTCAGCATCGTGCGGAACAGACGGTCGGTCAGCGGCCGGGTGTAGTCCCGTTCGATTTTCGCCCGCGCGTCGTCGATCAAATGCATGTAGTCGACGCCCGACGGGCAGGTCGTGGTGCAGGAAAGACAGGTCAGGCAGCGGTCGATATGGGTGACGTGCTCATCCGACGGCGCCGCGTCCTGTTCCAGCAGTCCCTTGATCAGGTAGATGCGCCCGCGCGGGCTGTCCAACTCGTTGCCCAGCAGCACAAAGGTCGGACAGGTCGCCGTGCAGAACCCGCAATGCACGCATTTCCGCAGGATGTCGTTGGCCTGCTCGATATGCGGGTCGGCCATCTGGGCCAGGGAGAAGGTGGTTTGCATGGTTTCTTATACTCCCGCCACCATCCGCCCGGGATTGAGCACGCCTTCGGGATCGAAGGCGTCTTTCACCCGGCGGGACAAGTCGTCGAGCGGGCCCGGCTGCGGCTGGAAGACTTCGACCGCCTGGCGCACGTCGGCGGCGGCGCGGACCAGGGTCGCATGGCCGCCGCAATCGGCAATGGCGGCGCGGACCGCCGTGGCGCCCGCGTCTTCGCAGGCCGGCAGGGCGAACCAGATCAGCCCGCCGCCCCAATCGTAATAGGCTTCACCGCCGAGCCCGTCGGTCAGGCGGCGGACGACCTCGGCCCCCGCCGTGGGGGCGACGCTGATGCGCCAGACCTGATCGCCCGCGCGGTCGCCGGTGAACGGGATCGCGTCGCGAACTTCGCGCCAGAAGGCGATGGAGTTATGGGAATGCAGTTCTTCGACGGCACCCAGCGCCTTGAACTGCTCGGTCAGGGCCGCGCAGCGGTGTTCGACGCTGGGCCCCGGCCCTTCGATGCGGACGGCGGTGACGGACGCCCCCGCCCCCGCGACGTAGCCGACGCCCGAGCGCGCGGCGACGCCGGCGGGCAGATGGGCCGCCCCGGCAACTTCATGGCTGGAGCCCAAGGCATCGCAAAGGGCCGCGACCGCCGCATCGTCGTCCGCACCCATCAGCAGGACCGTCCGCGTCTTTTCCGGGCGCGGCAGAACCTTCACCGTCACCTGGGTCATCACGGCGAGCGTCCCGAACGATCCCGCCATCAATTTCGAGAGATCGAAGCCGGTGACGTTCTTCATCACCTTGCCGCCGGATTTGAACACTTCGCCCCGGCCTGAAACGGCGTGGAAGCCGAGGAAATGATCGCGCGCCGCCCCCGATTTCACGCGCCTGGGGCCGGACAGGTTGGCGGCGATCACGCCGCCGATGGTC
>MDTA01182082.1_pt1 | contig 25276 bp, 24 predicted proteins | sample 811151 | NCBI WGS metagenome assembly MDTA01 (sample SAMN05326648, study PRJNA326480) | marine metagenome | isolation source: seawater | place: Indian Ocean: South | collected 2010
TAATATAATAAAGAAAATAGCTGTTCTTTCATTGCTCAAAATAACTATTGAAAATGTTACCAAGAAAATTAAAAAAAATTCAAGATTTATTTTTTTTTCTAGAAAAAAAAATAGACTCATGAAAATTGGAAACATTTTTGTTAAAAAACTACCTACAATTTGCTCATCCTTAAAAGTACCAGTAAGTCTAAGAGTAGGTTTATCAATTAAATATAAGTTTTTCTCAAAAAAAAATTCAAATAAACTTGCTAAGCACATTATATAAATTGCTACTTTTAAAACGGTGAATAATTTTTCTAAAAGATCTGTATCAATTGTTAACAAATAATAAAATGCAGCTGAGAAAACAATAAATCTTATATAAAATAAAGAACTTTTGAGAGAATATAAAATATAATCAGACAATAATGAGCTGATAACTAAAAAAATCCAAAATATGAAAAAAAATAAAATAACTTTTTCATTCTTTAATATCAAAATTAATTCCTTTGAATAAAATATTATAAATGTAATAGATATAAGAGTAATTACCAAATCTGGAAAAAAAGGTCCTGTAAGCAAAAAAATAGGTAATAATAAAATATTTATTTGAAAAAATTTATTAATACTTATTTTTTTAAACATTATTTTAGATTTATTTCTTTAATTATTTTATTAAATTTTTTTCCAACTATTTTCCAATTTAAATATTTTTCATAAAATAATTTTGTATTTTTGACTTTATTTTTATAATTTTTTTTGTCCATATAACTTTTATATATATAGTTTGCAATTTCTATGTTGTTGCTTTGCCTTTTAAACAGTTTACCATTTTTACCATTTTTAATGACTCCTCTTATACCACCTATATCTGGAGCAATATTAAAAACACCATGAGAACTAGCTTCCGCGAAAACTACACCGTAAGCCTCTGATTTTGTCATTAATAGATGATAATCAGATTTTAATAAAATATCTGAGATTAATTTATGACTCGATTTATTATTTTTGTCTAAGAAATTAAATACTTGAACCCATTTAGGTAATTTTTTTTTTTTTATAGCTCCAATTAATTTTAAGTTTAAATTTAAACCTTTTGATCTTATTAAATTACAAATTTTGATTGTTCTATCAAATCCTTTCCTATCCCAGTCAACACCAATAGAAACAATTTCAATTTTTTTTTCTGAGAAATTAAATTTTTTTTTTTTTATTTTTGAAAATGTTACATTATTTTCTAAATTACTACCAAAAGGTAAAACCTTTATTTTTTTTGGATTACATTTATAGTATTTTAATATTTCTTTTTTAGCCCATAAACTAGTTACTAATATTTTTTTAGATTTATCAATTGCCTTTTGTTCGCAAATATTTCCCTCGGCATAAGTTTTTTTAGATACTTTTAAATCTGAATAATAATGCTGGTACCATGAATAAAAGCTTGTATCGAGCCATAATATAATTGGAATTTTTGTTTTTAAATATGATACTGTGGTTGTGTCAGATGTAAGTATAATATCAAAATTTTTTTTATTAATTTTATTTTGAACTTGTGCGGAATAATTTTTTGATATTACAATTTGTCTATCAACATCAAACTTAATCCTAAATAAATTAAAAAAAAATCGTTTGGGAATATAAACTAATTTTAAAATTTGATTTAAAGGCCCAATACATTCAACGTTATTACCTGATTGTTTTAAACATTTATAAATATTAAAATTTAATCCTGACCACGATTTGTAGTCAAAAGGATTATGTATTGTAATATAAGCAATTTTCATTTTTATTTTTTGATTTATTAGTAGAATGTTAATACAAAGTTAAATCATAAATATGAAGAAATTTTTAAACTAAGCTATGAAAAAAAATTCAAATCTTGACTTAAATGTAGCTATTATTGCGCTTTATACTGTTGTGCCGAGCTGGCATGGTGCAGCAGATATATCAAGACTAATGCTAAAATATTTTCCATCTAGTCAAAAATGCTTGTTTCAGATGGTCAATTCCAAACAAAATAAAAAGTTAAAAAATATTATTAACCAAAATATTTTTTATAATTCACCAATATTAAAACTTTTTTTTATTTTCTTTTTAATTAAGAAAGTTGTTCACTATTGTTATGGAAAAAAAAATAATCTAGTTATAATCGAGGGTGCTAGCTGGAGTTTCTTCTCATATCTAATTGTAAAAATCTTAAGAATTTTTGTAAAAAATATAAGAATAATATATCATTCACATAATGTTGACTATGAAGTAAGAAAACTAAAAAACTCAAAATTTATTCTTAAATTAACTAAAATATTTGAGAAACAATTGCTGAAAATATCAGATATAAATACAGCTGTTTCCGCAGTTGATAAAAAGCTTTTTAAAAAATTATATAACATTGACACTGTGATATTAGAAAATGGTGTTGAAAAAATTAATAATAAAAAACTATCTAAAAATCTGAAATTACCAAAAAAATTTATTTTTTTTCCTGGTAGCTATTCCTATTATCCAAATAAACAAGCCATAGATGAAATAATGAATTATTATTATGGTAAAATTATTGAAAAATATCCGAAATATTATTTTATATTTAGCGGTGAAGGACTTCCAACAAAATACTCAGAATTAAAAAAAGTTAAGTATTACGGTATTTTAAATGAAAATGACTATTTCCATACCTTAATTAAAGCTGAATTTATTTTCCTTCCTTTATCAGAAGCTCCTGGCACTAAAATTAAAACACTTCAATCTTTATCTTTAAATAAAATAATTTTAGGCTCTAAACATGCTTTAAAAGGTATTAATATTAAAAAAGAAGATAAGGTATTCTTATTTAAAAAAAGAGAAGAAGCTCTTAATTTAATTTATTACATTTTAAATTATAAAAAAAAATAAAATCAAAAAAAAATAAAAACAAAGAAAAGTATTTCTTTAAAAAAATAATTAATAATTTTACATTCAAATATTTATAAATTTTATGATTAAAAATTTTAAATTAATATCCATAAAAAATTTTACATACTTAATATGGATAATAATGTTTGGAACTTTAGGATCAAAATGGCAATATAGTAAAATAAATTTAAATTCAATAAATGAAGTAATAAATATATTTAGATTTTTATCTTTTTTTATATTTCCTTTACTGCTCTATTTTTATTTAAAATTTATAAAAAATTATAAATTTAAATCAGATATAATTCTAAATTGTTTTTATCTAATTTTTGTATTTCAATTATTGGGTTTTGCTAATTTTTACTATTTTAATCAAATCTTATATTTTGAAAAACTAAATGACCCTAATCTTATTTCTAATGGATATAATCTTAGATTTAGTTACTCTTTTTATATTGCTTTATCTTCTATTGTGCCTCTTCCGTTGATGGCATTGTTGCTTAACAAATATCAATTAACTAGAAATTTTTTAAAAATAAGCATTATAATTTTAAGTTTAATTACTGTTATATTTTTATCTAAAGTTATTTATGATTTTTTTAATTCAAACAAAATTTATTTTTATCATCTTGGGTTTTTGACTTGGGGTAAAGTTCTTGATGTAGCAGCTCCAAGAGCAACAGGGATATCAAAATGGTTGCTAATAATCTATCTTTTCATTATCTCATATGTGTGTATCAATAAGAGAGAAAATTATTTGATAATTATCTTAGCAATTTTTATTGGGGTATTTATCTACTTATTTCAATCAAGAACATCAGTATATTTTTTATTTTTTAGTACTTTACTTATTTTATTTAAGGAAAAAAAATATTTTATAAATAGCTTAAAAATTTTTACTATAATTGGATCAATATTAATAATTTCTCATTTAATAATTAATTATAAACATGAAAGTATAATTAAAGACGTAGATGAACAAATTTTAATTTTCGAAAAAGAACTTAAAGAACTTAAAGAACTTAAAAAGGAAAAAGAAGTTACAAAAAATACTGAAGAAACTGAGAATATAATTAAAAGCTTAAATAATATAAAAACAAACTATTATGAAATTGAATCTAATAGAAATTTTGGTAATAAAGATAATTTCTCAACAGGCCGTACTGAAATATGGAAAGAATTATTAAACTATATTTTAAAAAGAAATATAAAAAATTCTATTATTGGTTACGGACCACAATCAGATAGATATTTTTCGGGACAGAATGCTTCAAGTGGAATAATCTATGTCTTAATAACTTCTGGTTTTATTGGACTTTTTTTTTACTGTATTATTTGTTTGAGAATAACTTACTTATTTTTAAAATTATTTAAATCAAAGAAAAATATTTTCAATCAAAAAACCGATAAACTTGTCTTATTATTATTTTCTATTTTAACCTTAATTTACTTTATGTTGAGATCTTTAGTAGAAATTTCTTTTATGTCTTTTGGAATGGATTATTTATTTTTTTTAATTTGTTATGTTTATTTAAGAAATTTTATTAAAACTTTAGGAAATAATCAGCATAATAATCCTTAAAATTTTCAAACTTGTAATTAGGTATTTCTTGAGTTCGATTTAAAATCTCATTAATCTTGCTCAAACTTTCTTCGAAATTGTTAAAATTTATTTCATGAACTTTAGCAACTAAATTAATTAGTCTTTGATCGAAAGTATAATTTTTTTTATTATAAAAGACAGCTACATTTTTACTTAAGCAGTCCAACATAAAAAAAGAAAATAAAGTTTCATCACTTACTATGGAAAATTTTGTTTGATTTAAATAATTTAAGATAATTTTATTATCTACTGTGCCTAAAAATTTTATATTATCATTCTCTTCAACCTCTGGGTCATCTCCAAAAATTATTAATTTTCTGCCAGGAAAATTTACCTTAAAATTATCGATAAATTTTTTAAAAAAAAGTTCATTTTTATTTGGATGTTTTCTAAAATACAAACAAAAATCGTACTGTCTGTCATGAAATGTGTTTGTTTTTTTATCGTCAAATGATGAAATTTCATTTAAAGAAAAATTGTAGAAAATTCTATTTTTAATTTTTTTTTCTACAATGTGTTTAAGGCTTTCAGTGGCAAACAAAATATCAAGCTTTCGAAAATTAATTATACTCATTGAAATTCTAAATGTAGAAGGCATTATATATTTTCTTAAAAATCTTTCGAAATAACTATGACTATTTATTTCTGTTGTCCCTGTAATTGGCCCAAGTATTGAACCCGGGGGTAATAGTAAGAATATTAAAAAATTCCAAAGTGGCAAGAAATTAACATAAATAACTTTTCTTCCTCTTAAAAAATTGTACCATAAATAAAATACCCCAACCAAAGGATTAAGATATTTTTCAAAAAAATTTAATTGATTTTTGACGGTAAAAAGTTCTTTATAGGAATAAATCAATTTACCGTTAGAAATTTTAATTTTATTATTCAGTGTTTTTATATTGATCGATATTCTCTTAATTTCGCTTAAATAATTTAAGAAATTTTGAGCTAACTTTCCTTCACCTTGATTTCGATTGATTTCACAAGCCCAAGCAACATATTTTTTTGATAAATTATCATCAACAACCCATTGTTTTTCCTCAATATCATAAATTATGTTATTTTTATTAAAACTATTTAAAATATTTGAGTGATATTTACTTAATACCCAAAAAAAACCGTCTGTTAATATATGAAAATAATCTTTAATATTTTTTTTTTTTAAAAATTTTGAAGCTTCTTTTAAGTAGGGATCTGTATTACCAGTTTCTTTAAAAGTAAGTTGATTTTCATGAAATTTAAAACCGGAAAAATAAGAATCTACTGTATATAAGTCGTACTCTTTTGAAAAACAATGCCATAGATACATATCTCCACTTTTTTTCAGTGTTTTCAAATAATTTAAGTCTACAAGTTCAAATAATTTTTTTTTCCAAAATGTAGACTCTTGTTGTATGAAAGGTAAATTCTTTCCATAAGCTCCTTTGAATATTAAATTTCTTCTATATTTAAACGGAACTAAATATTTAACTATCTCGGAATTTTCATTGTAAATTACTTTAGCTCCTGTGATCCAGTTAATGTTTTTATTGTTACCAAAAAAATTCACGACACTTGAAAAAGCATTTTTATAATAAAAATCTCCTGCATTAATATAAGACACTATTTCTCCAGTAGCTTTTGAAAATCCTTTAACAAGACCGTCATAGAGTCCTTCATCATCTTCTATATAATGTTTTATTTCAGGATGAATTTTAGCGTATTTTTGAATTATATTATTCGTGCTATCCTCTGAATTTCCATCATAAATAATATATTCTAAATTAAATTTTTCGTCTTTATTGTTCTGATTAATTACAGATAATAGTGTTTCTTCTATATATTTTTCAGCATTTTTACATACTGTTACGACAGTTATTGTGATTTTTTTATTTATCAATTATTAATCCTTAAGTTAATTTATATAATATTTCAAAAAATGTCTTTTTGCAAAGAATCTGTTTCTGAATGTAATTTGAAAAGATTGTAAAAATTTATAGTGATTATAAAATTAAAATGTATTGAAAATTTAAATAAATTTAACTCTGAGTGTAATTTTATTTTATCAGCGTTAAATCTTGCATTTATTGGTTATGTCCAAGCAAAAAAAATAAATCCTAATAAAAATTTTATTATTTGGCCAGATGGAGTTTTTGCAGTCAAACATGGCTGCAAAACAAAAATACCCGGAAGAGTATTGATAAGAAAATTAAAAATTACTAATAAAATAAAAAAAATTATAGTAATGGGAAATTGCTCAAAGAAAGAATTGTTATTTTTAAAATTAAAATTTAAATTAGATGTTATGAATATTAAATTAAAATTTGGTGATTATAATACAATAATTAAATCTTTGCCTGTTATTAAAAAAAATTATTTGTATATTTTAACATTACCAACTCCATTACAAGAACAAGTTGCGTCTTATATTTCTGAAAAGTTTAGAAACTTTAAAATTATATGCATTGGAGGGGGGCTTAAAATGGCAGCAGGATTAGAAAAAGATTGCCCAAAATTACTTTATAAATTAGGCCTTGAATTTATATGGAGGTTGAGAGGAGACACTAAAAGAAGAATATTAAGGCTTTTGTATACTTTTATAATGTACAATATATTTATTATTAACAACAAAAAGATTTCAATTAAAAAAATAATTTAAAAATAAGCGTGAATTATTAATTATTTTTAAATATATTTCTTATATTATATAAAATGTGGTTTAAAATTTTTATAAAATAGAAAATATTTTTTTCATCCAAATAATTAATAATATTAATTTTTTTACGAGATAATAACTGGGCTGTTGATGGAACACCTCCGCCTGTACTTGAAATAATAATTTTGGATCCAGCTAAACAAAATAAATCAACTATAAAATCATTTCCATTTGTCTGCCTCATTCTTTCAATAAAATATCTACCTTTGTTTTCGAATACGTTAAAATCATACTTTTCAAGTTTTTTTTTTGCTTCTTCTTTAATATTTTTATCGTCACAAGCTAAATAAATATTTTTATATTTGGAGTTTTTTCTTACTATTAAAGGTAGATTTTTAAGAAATAAATCTAATTGAAAATTGGTAATTGAAGATTTTGATGGAATTTCAAATAGCCTTGGAAATAAGCCTAAAACTTTATCGGTAGATCTTATATGAATTCCAACATAATTTTTAGGTAAATGTAAATTATCTATTTTTTTTTTTATTTTTTTTACTGGATAAATAAATTTATAAGAATTTTTCCACATTTTAATTAAATTTTTAGAGTTTTTAATTTTATATGGCATATGCTTTACTAAATTTTTTTCATTTATTTCAGAGTTAAATGGACTCATACAATAATTTGAAGTAATTCTTTTATTTATCTTTATTCTTTTAGTTTTAAACTTTCTTATTTCACAGAGATTTGTAAACAAAAATGGACATTCTTTTGTCTTTTTCTCAATTATATTTATCTTTTTATTATTAACATAATTTAACCTAGATAACATGATACCAAAGGTTATAGGTCGAAGCCTATCGCAAAATCCTGAATACATTTTAAGTAAATTTACAATCATGATTTAATTTTATTAATATAAGATAAATATTGATTACCAACATTTTTAAAATCAAAGTTTTTTTTTGAATAATTAATTGAATTAAGAGAAAATTTTTGTCTCGTCTTTTTATCTAAAATTAAATTATTTAATTTTTTACTATATTGTTTCAGATTAAAAGGTTTACAAAGATATCCGTTAAAATTATTTTTAATAAGATCTTTTAAACCACCAATCTTAAAAGCAATTACAGGTAAACCTGTTGACATGGCTTCCAAAACAACATTTGGTAGATTATCTTGCCTTGATGTAAACAAGAGAATATCATTGTTATTGTAAATTTTATTTAATTTTTTATCTGAAGAAACTTTGCTTATAAACTTTACATCTATTTTGATTTTTTGAAATAAACTTTGATTTACATCTCCTATGATTGTCAATTCAATGTTTTTTTCTTTAATTTTACTTATTATTTTAATTAATAAATCAATACCTTTTCTCTCAAATTCAACTTTACCAAACCCAACAAATAAAAGTTTGATATTTTTATTTTCACTTTTATTTTTTATGTTTTTTTCTGGTTTAAAATTTTTAAGATTTAAACCATAAGTTATTTTTTTAAAATTTCTTTTATTTGGTAATTTTTTTTTTACACAATCTAACAACCACTGACTAGGCGCTACTATATTATTAAGTTTTATTTTTCTTTTTCTATCTAAATTAAACTTGGAAAAACTATATATTTTTGAAAATAAATTATTTTTAAAATGATTTATGTTTTTTTTTTCATTAAAATAATGTTCATGACTTCCAATCCACCACATATCATGGAGTACAAATATTTTCTTAGCTTTTATTTTCTTTAAATCTTCAACAGATATCATTTCAGCGTGTATCCAATGAAAAAAAATATAATCTGGATTATATGAGTTTATTTTTTTAACTAAAAAGCTATTTGAAAAAAAATTAAATGAACTTTTACCATCATAAAATAATTTTGAAATAAACATCAATAAATAATTTTTGACCTTTAAAAAATATTTATTCCAAAAATTTTCAATTTCTAAGATATTTTTATCTTTAGATTCTTTTCTTACAACAATCATTTTAGAATTTAAACCAACAGAAACTAATGATTTGTGAATGTTATATGCTGATCTAGCTGCACCACCAAAAAGATCAGAATATGATAAATGTACTATCTTCACTTAATAAAATCTTTTGATAATGTTATGTCGTTTTTCTTTACTAATAATTTACCATTTATTTCTAAAAATTTTACGTTTTTTTGTAATTTATTTTCTGTTTGATTGTAATCTTGGTTAAACCTATATTTTGGATCCCCATTGAAAACATGAAAGCCACCTACTTCAGACTCAAATTTAAGAGCTTTTTCCCTTATATACATTATTTTTTTTGACATAAATATTTGTGAATTATTTAATTTAAAAAAATTTGATACAGATTTTTTTAAAAGCACTTCTCTATATTGACTCAAATTATTTGGCTTAATTACATAATTTTTTTCAAGTAAATTTAACATTGCATTTGAAATTAGTATTGGTTTGATTCCAAAACAAGCTGCCTCTAAATGACTAGTCCCATTAAATGTTACAACTCTTTTTGCATTTTTTAAAATTTCATAATTCGAGTTCACATTATCTTCAATTCTTATATTTTTTGGCAACTCCCCATTAAAGTTTCTTAAAATAATTTTATTTAACGTTGTGTGTTGATTTTCTCCCCATCTTTTATAGCTTGGATGTAATCTTAATAACCAATCTTCTTTAGAAAACTTCAAAATATCTAAAGTTTGTTCTATCCAACTTATATAGTCTGCAAATATTCTATTTCTATCTATATCTGCAAATGGAGAATCTCTAAAAATATGTAAAAAAATAATATTGTTATAATTTGATTTAATTTTATTTTTTATGTTTGCTGCTATTCTTGAGTCCTCATAATTTCCTTTTCCTTTTTGTCTTAAATTCCAATATCTCTCTATTTCTTTTTTTTTTTTGTTTTTTGAAATTTTTCTAAATACTTTTTTTTTTATAAAACACCATGAATTATCACGATTAGTATATTGTCTGTATATTGTAAATCCACTATGACAAAAAATATTTATACCCTTTTTTCTTACCTCGGCTAAAAATGCCCTAGATCCATAAACGCTGTGAGCCAAAAAAAAATGCTTTACATTTCTCCCCAAAGAAATTTTAGCTTCATAAATATTATATTGAGCTACAATCGATGCTAAAACTAAATTATAAAAACTTGGGTTAATTACACCATCATTGCTATTTTTTATAGCTGTATCCCAGATTGCATGATAAATTTGATATTCTTTCCAAGTTAATGATTTATTTAGTAATTTTTTTTTCCTTGTTTTAACAGCAAGTAATATTGCTTTGGGAAGAAATATACAAAATAGAGCTAACCATTTAAAAAAAAAATTTTTTTTAAGATAGTTAAAATCATCTACATACTCTATTTTAAATCTACTTAATATTTTTTTAAATATTTTATTTCTTATTACTTTGTTTGAAATTTTTTTATGAAAAATAATTGTGCTAATTTTTTTTTTTTTAGCATAACCAGATATTAATGGTAATACCCATAATAATTGACTATCTATAAAACCACAACCTATGAAGATTTTTTCTTTCATATTTTTTAATTAAATTTCAAATAAATAATATATGATTTCTTTTGCTTATAAAAAACCCAAGCAATCAATTAACCTTTTATTTTTAAAGTTTTTTTGCAAGTTTTTGTAATGTTTATGAGGACATCCAATTAAAATTAGTTCATTTTTTTTTATTAAGCTTTTAATTGTATGTTTTTTAAATTCTTTAATATATGGATCATGACACGTAACGATCGAACCTTCTTGTTTAAGTTTTTTTCTTAGTCTAAACGCTAATGAGTCTCTAATGTCGTCGTTATCTGCCTTAAATGCCATTCCAAGAATTAAAGTTTTTTTGTTTTTTAGAGTGATTTCTCTTTTTAACATCTCAACTAAAAAATCAGGCAAAGACTCATTCACTAGCATTGCTGAATTCCCAAAGGTAAATTGTTCTCTACTAAATGATGCAAGCTGCATAGTATCTTTAAGTAAACATGGACCGGCGGCAAATCCAGATTTTGGAAAATCATTAGCTCTTGAGTAGTTCAACATCATTGAGGATCTAATTTTTTCAAAATTTAAATCATGAAGTTTACATATTTTGTAAAACTCGTTAGCAACAGCAAATTTTATATAACGCCAAGAATTACAGAACAATTTTGATATTTCTGCTTCTTCGAATGAACACTCTATTATTTCATTAGTAAAGTTTTTAAATATCTTTTTACAAGCTTTTTTTGTTTTTAAATCAGAAAAAGATATAATCTGTGGTAATTTGTAAATTTCTGAAACAGCATTTCCTTGTGAGATTCTCTCAGGACAAAATGCAATACCTGCTTTTAAACGTTTTTTTTTTATTTTTTCTAATATTTTTCTTGTTGTTCCAGGAGCTACCGTACTTCTTAAAATTAAAATATGATCATCTGTTAATTCTCGAATAATTAAATCAATCATTCTAAAAAAGTCTGAATAGCTTGGATTTAAATATTCATCAATTGGTGTACCTAAAGTAACTATAATATGCTTATTTTTTTTTATTTCTTTAATATTGTCAGAAAAATTAATTTTTAGATTTTTTTTTTTAATTATTTTTTCTAATCCGTACTCAATAAATGGTATTTTTTTTTTATTAATTAAATCAATTTTTTTTTGGTCTTTGTCAATCCCAGTTACACTATATTTATGTTTAGCTAACAAAAAGCTCAATGGTAAACCAATATGGCCTGCGGCACCTATTACAGCTACTGAGTTATTAATCATTTATTAAAATCACTTAATATTTTTGATATTGCTTTTTTGGGCTCAAAATATTTTAAATATGTATTTCTTGCTTCAATCATTATTTTTTTTCTTAAGTTTTTTTCATTTAAAATTTTTAAAATTCCATTTACAATTTGATCAGAATTTTCTCCAATCATGCAATTATGTTCATTAATGAATTCTGGTTGATTTATACTATCATTTTTATGAATTACAATTGGTAAACCCCTTGCAAGACAATTGATGAGTCTACATCTATAACCAAGATGTACGCTGCTTGCTAATAAAAAAACATCAGAAGATAATAATTCTTTATCAATGTCATCAACATATCCTCTGATAAAAACATTTTTCTTTTTTTTAAGCTCACTTAAACTGCCTCTTAAATAGCCATCTCCATATACATGTATTTCATAATTATCTTCTCCAAGTTTTTGATTTAAAATTGGCAAAATCTCATTTAAAATTAAATATAATCCCGAACTTGTTGCTGTTGCATTTAATCTTCCTAAGGAAGTTGCAATTTTGAATTTTTTGTTAGTATTTAAATATCTTTTTTCAAAATTTAGAAAATTCTCGTTGGATGTATCAAGATATGGCGTTGGATAATATTTACTATGATTAATTCCACTTTTTCTCAACCAATCAGCATCAAATTTACCAAACGACCCTCCATATTCACATAATGAAAATAGTTTTTTTTGCATTTTTTTTTGAAAAAAAATCATCCATCTTGAACCTATATTTCTTATAAAATTTCTAATATTTAATTTGTTTAATAAAGTATCATTATATCCAAGATACTTTCTATATTTTAAACCAGTCATATTTGGATAAAATAATAAATCTCCAACAATTAATATTTTTTCTTTTTTATAATTGTAAACGGGAGGACATGCGTACCAATCATAAATAAATATTTTATCAGGATTATATTGATCTAAAAGTTTATGAGTTTCTTGTTGATATTTAAATGCAGGCAAAATTAATTCATCTGCTGGTTTTACAATGCTCCAAGGTTTTTTAATAAATGAATTCAACAATGAAAGGTTTCTTTCTGCATTAAATATATGAATATTTTCTGCAAGTAATTTTATTTTTTCATAATTTTTTAAACACTTCTCATAATATTCGTTTACAGCATAGATAAATAAAGAAACTTTTACTCCTTTTCTTTTTAGTTCTTTTAAATACGTATAACAAATTTCTGCTCCACCATTTGAATTTGGGGCTGGATATGTGTGTGTAAAAAAAGCTAAATGCATTAGATTTAATTTTTAATATACCAATCAACAGTTTTTTTTAAGCCATTATTAAATTTAATTTTTTGATTAAAACCAAATGATTTAATTTTATTTATTTTTGGCTGTCTTCTTAATGGACTACCTTTTTTAATTTTACCAAATGAAATTTGGTTTTTTTTACCTAAAATTTTTAGTATTTTTTTTATTGCATTTATAATTTTTATTTCCTCATTGGTTCCAATATTGTAAATTTCCAAATGTTTTCCTTTTCTTAAAACCTTTTCAAAAGCATTTAAAAAATCATCAATGTAAATGAATGATCTAGTCTCATTTCCACTTCCTTGAATTTTTAGTTTTTGATTATTTTTCAATGATAAAATATTTTTAGAAATTTCTGGAATTATATGCTCATACCCCATATCAGGACCATAAACATTATGTGGTCTAATTATTATCGATCTATCAAAGTCTTTTTCACAAAGAAATCTTAATAATAATTCACAACAAATTTTACCTCCACCATATGAATATCTCGGGTTATATAAGTCTGGTATTTTCAATTCTATATTTTCAGGCGTAGGTATCCTTGATGGATTTGAATAAACTTCAGAACTTGAAAATAAAATAAACTCTCTTACTTTATTTGCTTTTGACAAATCAATCACATTTAACATACCTCTAACTGCGATATCCATAATTTCATCTGGTTTGTTATAAAAAAATTTAGTACCATTCACATATGCTAAATGAATAACTGAATCTATTTTCTGAAATGATTTAGATAATGCTTTTTTATTTCGAATATCACCTTTAAAAATTCTAATTTTACTTGGTAAATCATTTAATCTAGATGGTTTCCCTCTTTGAAAATTATCAAATACAGATACTTTATTCCCTCTTTTTATTAACATTTTCACAATATTTGACCCTATAAATCCTCCACCACCTGTAACTAAATAATGTTTTTTCATATTTTTTTTAAATTAGAGTCTATTACTTCAAATTTTTCATCACAAATTTCTAAATTTGAAAGTTTGTGAGATATAAATACCAATGTTGTTTTGCCTTTCAAATTTTTTATTATCTCAATTATCTTATCTTCTATATCATTATCCAAAGAACTGGTGGCCTCATCCATTACTAAAAGATCAGGAGAAAAATATAGCGCTCTCGCAATAGCAATTCTCTGTCTTTGTCCACCTGAAATTCTCAATCCATCATCACCAACGACTGTTTCTAATCCATAATCTAAACTATTTATAAAATTTTTTAATTGAGTAATTTCTATTACATAATTTAGTTTATCTAAGTCAATTTTATTATCATCAATTCCAAGAGCAATATTTCGTTTAATACTCTCATCGAATAATGTTGTTTTTTGAGATACATATCCAATTAAATTATTAAAAATAACTTTTTGTTTTGAGATATCATATAAATCATTTAATAAAATTTTACCTCTGGAAGGTTTAAGTAATCCTGTCATTAAAAGAACTAAAGTGCTTTTTCCAGAACCAGATTGTCCCTTTATACCTATAAAAGTTCCTTTTTTTATTTTTAAATTAATGTTTTTTAGAACTTCTTTGGAGTCATCATACGCAAAGTTTACATTTTGAAACTCAAGTTTTTCAAAATTTATTTTTTTATTAGCTTTATCTTCTTCAAATATTTTTTCTTTTGAAAATTCTGAATATTTTTCTGAAAATTCAGAATTCACTTTTTCAAAAGCTTTTTGGCCATACAAAAAACTATTATAGTAAACCAAGATTCTATTAATAGACGGTAAAATTCTGAAAGCAGCTGCTGCATAAAGTGCCATTATTGGTAAAATAGTATCCGTTTCGTATCCGAATAAAAATAAAAAAGTTATAATACATGAAAACAATAAAACACCAAAAAATTCTAATATAAATCTAGGAAAAATATTAAAAAGGTCTACATTTCTATCTGCAAGAATATGTATTGAATTGTTATTTTTAAATAAGTTTAAAAATTTTTTTTCAGAATTTCTAATTTTTAATTCAATAATTGAATTAAATGACTCAAATAGATTCTTATATTTTTTTTCTAAGAAGTTAGCTCTTTGTATGCCCCATTTTTTTATCTTTGTTCTGGTAAAATAGATTATAAAAAGACCGAAAAATACTGAAATTATTGTAGCAACAATTGAAGCAACTGGATTTGCTGAAACCAAAAGTGCAAATAAAAAAAAGATAGTAAGCATTTCGGAAATAAGTAACGCCCCAGGAACCAAAAGTCTTCTGACAAAAGTTCCAACTTCATCTTGAACATTTCTTACAAGAACCGCCTTGTTAGAATTTAAAAAAAAATTGTATGGAAGTGACAAGTATTTTTTAAACAAATTATCTGATATATCGGTTTGAAATTGATATATAATTTTATACGCCAAGTAATAACTTCCACTAAGATAAAAATTCTTAATAAAGTAGACTGCAGTAATAATGATTAAACTTGAAAATAAAACTGTTTGCTCACTGTTATTTTCAAGAATTTTAATCATAAAATCAGGTGAAAATTTTATAAATAATTCTGAATTCAATAACGAATCTTTTCCACCAATTAAAATTGAAAATATTGGCAAAATTAATCCAACACTTATAGACTCAAATAAAGCTCCTATTAAAAATAATAAAATTATTAAAATAATTTTTTTTTTGTCATTAGTGTTAAAAAAATTAATTATTGGCTTTATATTAAGCATTTGGCAAAAAATTTTATTTTGCTTTAGGTGGATAAATAAGTTCTACACAAGTTTTACATGTCTTATCTTCCTTGTAAGTGCCCCTTTTGTGTATTTCTCTTAATTCGTTCATTTTTTTAGAGTGCCATGCATCGTAAATTTTAGTATTTTTAATTGAGCCTAAAACTAGATTTTTATTAAAACTTACACAGCAAGGATAAATACTATCATTTTTAATCACTAATCTTTGATAAGGTTGAACGCAATTAAATTTATCTAGAACCTTTTCATGATATTGATCAGATGAATAATACTCTTTATATTTTTCTTTATTTGGTGTAGGTGGCATAAACTTTTGAATTGATATAATATCAACTTTATCTCTCCAGTAATTTGTGAATTCTTCAACTTCATTTTCATTTTGTTTTAATTTACAAAAACTTACTCCTACTATTGGGAGTTTATAACCCCCTTGTTCTTTTAATTCTAAAAATGTTTCTATATTTCTTTTTACTCTATCTAGTGCAATACTACCTACTCTCACCTTAGAGTAAGTATCAGGATTAAATGCATCTAAACTAAATCTTAATCTAGTTAAACCGCTATCGAGGATTTGTTGGGCTCTTTTTTTTGTAAGAGCAGATCCGTTATTGTTTAACATTATGTCTATAAAACCTTTCTTGTGAGCATATTCTATATACTTATGAATATCTTTTATTAAGAAAGGTTCGTTATTTCCCTGAGGAGAAAGAGATGGACAATTATATTCTGCGCCTTGATCAATAATATATTTGAAATCATCAAAATTTAAGTAATCACCTTCATAAAACTCATCTACTTCTGATTTAGTTCCTATAATACAATGAGGACACTTATAGTTACATTCTTGGTTCATATCTAGATGTAAAAAAAGTGGAAAATCTGTTACGATTTCAAAGTTATTAGCAGCATCCCAAATTTTTCTATAGTCTACAAATTTTTTTCCAATAATTTTTCCTAATTTATCGTTAATATCTTCTTCGGTAGTAAAGTGGGTTACCTTACCGTCTGTTGAATACTCTTTTATGTTAGATATTTCTGAGCTCATAAAATAATTTTGCGTCTTTCTATAGTAGTTTTTAACATATTTCAAAAATTAATGTTCTTTAATTTTATAATTGAAGTATTTATAAACTCTTATAAACACTAATTATCAACTATAAATATTTAAAAAAATGAAAAAAACAATAAAACTATACATGGATGGTCCTCAACTAAATGAAATAAATAAAGATTATAATATTGAAATAGATGGTTACACTTTCAATCCCTCTTTATTTAAAAAAAAATGGGGCTAAAGATTATCTTGGTTATAGTAAAGAAATTTTAAGTATCTGCTCAAATAAACCCGTTTCACTTGAAGTGTTTGCTGATGATAAGAGTGGAATGATTGAGCAGGGTATGAAGCTACACTCATTATCTAAAAATGTTTATGTAAAAATACCAATTACTTTTACTAATGGTGAAAGTACTATTTCAGTAATTGAAGAATTGTTAAAACAAAATGTCAAACTAAACATAACGGCGATATTTACTTTAGATCAGATTAAAAAAATAATTAAAACTGTTCAAAACTCTGAAAGTATCTTATCAATATTTGCTGGTAGAATATATGATTGTGGAGTGGATGCTAAACAAAAAGTAAAAGAAATGAATGAATTTATTAAAGAAAATAGTAAATGTAAAAGTTTGTGGGCAAGTACTAGAATGCCATATGATTTTGTTACAGCAACAGAAATTAATACAGATATAATTACAATGCAAATTTCTCACATTGAAAAGCTTAAAATGTTTGGTTTAGAATTAAGCGATTATTCATTAAAAACAGTTAAACAATTTTACGAAGATGCAAAATCATCTGGTTTTAAAATATAATTAAATAAAGTGGACAATTTTAGATCGTTAAAGAATAAAATTATATTAATAACTGGCTCAAGTAGAGGAATTGGTAAAAAAATAGCAACAAAATTTCTAGAAAATGGTGCAGTTGTAATAGGTGTGTCAAAAAATAAAAATTCAAACAAAATAATTAAAGCAAAAAATAAATACCAGCATTTTTTTTGTGATTTAAGTAAAATAGAAGATATTAAAATAACCTTAAAAAAAATATTTAAAAAATATAAAAGTGTTGATGTTCTTATAAATAACGCAGGTGTAACAATAGAAAATACAAATTCTCAAATAAAAAATATTAATAATTTTAGTACAACAATTCAAATTAATCTTATTGCTTCTTATATTTTTTCATCTGAAATAGTAAAAAGAATGATTAAAAGAAAAAAAGGTGGAACTATTATTAACATTTCAAGTATTGGTGGAGAATTAGGATTTCCTAATAATCCAGCATATATATCATCTAAGAGTGCTTTAATTGGATTAACAAGATCCTTTGCAAGAGATTATGGAAAATATAACATCAATTGTAATGCTGTACTACCAGGATACTTTAAAACAGACATGAACAAAAAAAGTTTAAATAATAAGTCTAAAAGAATAAAAAGAGAAAATTTAACAATGCTTGGAAGATGGGGTGAGTTAAACGAGTTGGTAGGAGTTATTTTGTTTTTGGCAACTAAAAATGCAAAATATATTACAGGTCAAAAAATTATTGTAGATGGCGGAATAGTTTCAAAAGGACTTTAAAATCACAATATAATGCAAAAAAATAAATATTTAATAGTAATTAAAAAAATACAAAAAGAATTGTCCGCTTTATATAAAAAAAAAATTAAAAGAGAATTTAAAACTAAAAAAGATTTTCAAATAGATCCTGTAACTAAACTTGATATAAAATCTGAAAAAATAATAAGAAATATAATCAATTCATATTATCCTGATCACAATATAATTGGAGAAGAATTAAAAAAAAAAAATACAAATTCTGATTATACTTGGGTTATTGACCCAATTGATGGAACAAAAAGTATGATAATGAATTTACCAACATGGAGTAACCTAATTGGTTTATTTAAAAATAATGATTGTATTTTGAGTTGGGCAAACTTCCCAATATTAGAAAAATATTATTTAGCTTATGACGAAAAAGTATTTGTTTCAAATAATAATGAACTAAAAAAAATTAAAACTAATATTAATGCTGATATTAAAAACAGCAAATTAACAATAAACACACTGCATTCTCTTAGAGATAAAAAAGTTTATAAACATGTAATGAATTTTAAAGGATTTTTCAAAGTTACGGGAGTCGATGCCTACAACTTTTGCTCCATAGCTGAGGGAAAATACGATGTTTTGATTGAATCAGGTTTAAAAATTGTAGATATACTTCCTATTATACTAATTGTGAAAAACTCAGGAGCAATAATAACTGATTGGAAAGGTGGTCAAAATTTTTCTGAAGGAAAAGTCCTAGTTTCAGCAAACAAAAAAATACATAATTATTATCTGAAAAAACTAAATTAATGCTAACTATTAATTATTTTTGATCCATATTTTTCAATAGAAAAATCAATAAAATTAATTTTATTTTTTTTTAATTTTTTAATTAATTTTTTTTTATTATCTGTGCAAACAAGAAAAAAGCCCCCGCCCCCTGCTCCAATTAATTTTCCACCATATACGTTATATTTTTTAATTAAATTATTATAGAAACCATCAATTTTTTTATCTGTAATTTGATTGGATAATGATTTCTTTAAACTCCAATGTTTATCAAAGATATAGCCAACCTCTCTAACTAAAGAAGAGTCTAATGCTTTTAATATTGGTTTATTAAAAGATTTAATTTTATCATAGTACTTTAAAATATTATTTTTTCTTTTTTTTTGTGAAAGTATAACGCTAGATGAATTTCTCTTTATTTCTGTATAAACCAACAAAAAATTATTATTTACAATTTGATTAATTTTTTTATTAATTTTAATTTTTTTAATTCTTATTTTCTCATTCTTGGAAATTTTAATATCTAAATAACCACCAAACTGACTCACGATTTGATCTTGCCAACCACCGTGTATTTTACAAATTTTTCTCTCTATTTTGTATGCATCATTAATAATCTCTCGATTTGTTAATTTAAGTTTTTTATATTTTTTAATACAATTTATTAAACCAACAACCATTGCACTAGATGTGCCTAATCCAGTCCTAGTTGGCACAGTCGAGTACGTCCCTATGTGTAGTTTTTCTCTAATGTTGTAATAACGTAAAGTTTCCCTAATCAACTCATGGTCTATTTGACTTAAATTGTTTCTAAACTCAGTTTTTGTTGTTTGAATTAGATAATTTTTATCAATTAGTCTTGGCATTAATAATACATAAACATATTCATCAATTGATATAGAAATAAGGTGTCCACCAGATTTTTTGTAATAAAAATCTATATCTGTACCACCGCCTGATAATGGCAATCTATATGGTGTTCTAGAAATAATCATTTTCCTATCTTAAATCAGAAAATCTTATTACATGACCTGCTTTTAAATCTCTTTTAATTTTTTTATTCAAGATTCTGTAATATTCTTTTGGAAGTAATCCATTTTTTGAATATGTTAATGCAGTTTTAATATTAGATTTATTTAATTTTTGGCCTTTTTTTAAATTTTTTCTAATTACAAATTTTCTTATTAAAACATTATGTAGAACTTTTTCAGATTTCAAAAATTTTTTTTCATTACTTCCCAAACTTACAAAGACTTTCCTACTTGTATCAACCATATGTTTAAAAGTATCAAACTCTAGTGATGCAGCATGATCTGGACCCAACATTTTTTTATTTAAGGTAACATGCTTTTCAATTACTTTTGCGCCAAGCGCCGTTGCGCCGACTGCTCCAGCGATACCTGTGCCATGACCCGAAAAACCCACATCTTCATTTAGAAGTGATCTTAATTTTGGTATACATCTTAAATTTTTATCTTTTTCATCACTAGGATAAGCTGAAGTACAATGTAGAAAGATATGTGGTGTCTTAAATTTTCTAAAGATAGATTGAGTTTTTAAAATTTCTTTATAGGTTGACATCCCGGTGCTTATAATTGTTGGTTTTCTTTTTGAAGCTACGTATTCACAGAAATGGTAATTTGTGGCATCAATGCTTGCAATTTTTAAGTAGTTAACTCCAATTTTTAAAAGTGCGTTAACACTATTTTCATCCCAAGGAGTAACTATAAAATCTATTTTTAATTTTTTACAATATTTTTTAAGCTCTTTATAATCTTTATCTGTTAACTCTAATCTTAGATCAGGATAAACCCATGTACCAAATTTTTTAGATTTATGATTTATGTCATGTTCATTTTTGCTTAAATAACCTGTTGACTTACCTAATTGGGGTAATTTGTTAACTAAATCAGAAGCATCTCTTTTTTGAAACTTAACCGCATCTGCCCCAGCTTTTTTTGATTCGAGTATCATTTTTTTAGCAAGTCTTAGATAGCCATTATGATTAATTCCAATTTCAGCGATTATATAAGGTGACTTATTAAATGTGATTACTCGATTATTTTTTACCATATCGTTCTACCTCCATCTATAATTAATGATTGCCCAGTCATATAACAACTATCATCTGTTGCCAAGAACTGAATTGCTTTTTTATAATCCGTCTTTCTTGCCCATCTATTTAGCGGTATTCTTTTTTTAACATTCTTAATTAAAAATTTTGGTTGTCCATTAAAGACTGCGCCTGGAACTAGAGTGTTACATCTAATATTATATTTTGCCCAATATGTAGCTAAATATTTTGTTATTCCAATAACTGCATGTTTAGATATGGAATAACCTATGGGTTTAAAATTTTTAACATTGTTGATATTTTCAGAACTATGATACACACGTTGGTCTGGAGCAGTAATTCCAAGATCTGAGGACACATTAATTATTGATCCTTTTTTTTTTATTTTCATATGCTCACCGAATATTTTGGAACAAATAAAAGATCCTACAATACCTACCGAAATTTCGTTTTTTAAATTTTCAATTGAATAATCTTCTACTCTTCCTGAAAAGTTATTTTTATATTTTTTCATTTTTGGATTTAAATCTGCGTTATTTATTAAAACATCTACAATTAAATTTTTTTTTTTTGAGGTCCAAACTTACTTTATTGACCGCTTCTTCATTTGATATATCGCAAAAATATTTTAAAATTTTTGTTTTATATCTTTTATTTTTATTAATTTTAATAAATTTATTATTTAAACTTGTTTTATCATTATCAAGCATAATTACATTATAACCTAACTCATTCAATGCTGATGCATGTTCAGGTCCAAGCAGACCTCCAGCTCCGGTTATAACTACGTTTTTGTCAGACATAATTATTAAAATTTTTAATAGATTTTTTCATATCATTCAAAAAATTTTTTTTACTTTTATAAGTTTGAAATGATATATCAATTAAATTTTTTAAGAAATGAATATTGTTCAGTAAATATTTTAATTCATGAAAAGATTTTTTTGGTACTACTTTTGTTTTACCGTATGAGTTCTCTCTATACTTTATATGTATACTATAAATTCTATTTGGAAATAATTTAAAATAATCTTCAATTTTAAATCCATGTGCTCGTGTATTTCCTAAATCTAATAATACCCCAAGAGATTTAAATTTTTTCATTTTTAAAATGCTTACTAAACTTAACGGAGCCATGTCTGTTTCAATACAGATTTTACAATAACGTCTAAGTTTAGAATAAATAATTTCCAATGATTTAAGTGCTAATTTTTTTTCATCTTTATTGTTAAATCTACATCTTTCCTCTATAGGAACTGATACTCTTTTAATTTTGAAAAAAATTACTGCTTTTTTTATATTTTCAGCAAGCCACTCGACCTGTGCATCACTCAAAGAATGTAAAGAATTATCCATTATTAAATCTAAGGATATTGATGAAATTTTTAAATTGTTTTGATTGAGTTTTTTTTTGATTATTTGTGAAAAAATTTTATTAAAAATTGGATTTGAGAAATCAGAAACTATCCATTCTATACAGTCAAAATTTAATTTTTTTGCAATTTGAAATTCGCTTTGCCAATTTGAGATTGGGAAATATTGAAATTTACCCGCAGATTCAGTTGAAAACCTTCCTTGAACAAAAGAGTAAGCAATTTTTTTTGATTTTATTTTTTTTAATTTAATCAATTTATTTACTTATCAAGCTCTTTTTCTAAAATTTCACATATACAATGCAATATCGACATATGTGCTTCTTGAATAAAAGCTGTTGTATCATTTTTTACATGTATACATATATCTGACATAGATTTTAACTCACCACCTGATTTACCAACCAAAGATATTAAAAACATATCAAGTTTTTTTGCTTGATCTGCTGCTTTAATTAAACAAGTTGAGGCTCCATTTTGTAAATTCCCTCCACCAGTGGAAATCAAAAATAAAATATCATTTTTTTTTCCATGCGCTTTGACCTGTCGCTCAAAATAAGTTTCAAATCCAAAGTCATTAGCCCAAGCTGTAATTGATGCTGGCATTCCACCAATATTTATTGCGGATACTGCTGATCTTTCACTATCTTTATAGGTACACTGTAACTCTCCAGTAAAATGATCAGCGTCAGCACATGAGCCACCATTTCCGGCAACTAGTATTTTATTTCCTAAATTTTTACACTGAATTATTTTTTGTGCTATTGAATAAACTTGCTCTTTATGATCTTTCAATTTGTTTATGACTTGTGAACTGGTCTCAAAATAATTATTTATATCAAACATAAAATTTTTTTAGTTTTTTTTTAAATAATAACTCCATAGTTTGAAGTTGTTTTATATCATCTAATTGTAAGGATTGCCACTCATCCATTTCAAAAACTTCTATTTTACCCCCAAGTCTATTTGAAAATTTATTTAAAATTTTTTTTTTAAAAAGATACATTGATCCATTTTGACAAAAATGTGTTTTTTTAAAAAGTTGTCTTGGTTTTCTATTTTTATAGTCAATAGTTAATGGTATATATTTATTTTTTTTCTTTTCCCAAATATCAAAATAATCTTCGGCTTTATGACAAGAAAAAAGTGAGTCTGATTTGGTATTAACCATTTTTTTGAAGGCATTATCAATGTCTTTTGGTTTTCTAAGTGGGCTTGTAGCTTGTAAAAAAATAATATTTTTGACATTAAAATTTAAATTTTCTAGAACATTTTTTATTGCAGATTCAGATGAGGAGTCGTCTTGAGATAGTGATATAGGTCTTTTAATTGTATTTACACCAAGTTTTATAGAAAATTTTAAAATTTTTTCATCTTCTGATGAAACATAAATATTTTTTTTAAATTTTGATTTTTTAGCTTGAAGTATTGTCCAGTACAATAGGGGCTTTCCACAAAACTTAATTAAATTTTTTTTTTTAATTCCTTTTGAATTTCCTCTTGCTGGAATTACTATGATTGTCCTTGAATTGCTCAATGTTCTTTATCGTTTAAAAAATTTTTAAGTTTTCCAGTGAATGGTTTATTAGATGTATACATTGCATATACTAAAATTCTATAATTATTTTTTAAATTGTGTCCTCTGTGATACCCATTTGTATCTGCCATGATTAAAGTACCGCTTTCACCCAAGCAAGAATTTTTGTTTGGAGAAGTCTCCAAAAACATATTGTTTTTAACATGATCAGAATATTTATGATACCAAGGTTTTAAATGACTTTTTTCTATAAACTCAAAAGGTCCAGAATTTAAATTTTTCACGTTTGTTAAATAAAAAAATACTTTTACCAATTTTATATCATCATAATCTCTGTGAAAATGTTGGGTTGGTCCTGGCGATATCATACTTGGATTATCAAAATCTAACTGTACATTTAAATTTCTTAAGTAAGGTTTAAAACCAAAATATTGTTCAATATTTTTTAATAAGAAATCTTGATTTGCGAAATTGATTAAATCCTGATTGTTAAAAAGATCTGTTATTAAAACTTTGTACTCTCGCTTTGGATGTTTTATTAAATCTTGATTAGATTTATTATCTTTTTCTAAATTACTTGTAATTATAGATTTAATTTTTTCTTCAGAAATATTTTTATGATAATATTCTAAAAGGTTAGCTGAAAACTTGCTCTCTAAATGAAAATTCTTTTTTATAAATATTCCTTTATTTCTCAAAGTTACGCATGATTCATAATTTACATCATTTGATTTATTAGGAGTTTTAAATTTAGATTTAAAATAAATATATCTAAACCTTCTCAAAATATTTTTTGTTTCATCAATTAAATGCATATTATCATTTTAAATATTTGAAATTAACAGTTAATAAAACTTTAATTAAATTATACTTTTCAATAAATAATAATCTAGATATTATATTTTATAAAAATACCAAGTATTATTTGTATGTTAAATAAGTTATGTTTTGGAGGTCTAACTCATATTGACTCAGAAACTTTAAGTCTAAGAAATATGCAAATAGAAGATGGTTATAGAATACATACA
>MDTA01059921.1_pt1 | contig 25267 bp, 24 predicted proteins | sample 811151 | NCBI WGS metagenome assembly MDTA01 (sample SAMN05326648, study PRJNA326480) | marine metagenome | isolation source: seawater | place: Indian Ocean: South | collected 2010
TAACCCGCTCGATAAGCAAAGATCAAAGATGAGGGTTTGCATAACGAAATCAATTAAAGAAAATGTGGTCTTCAATCAAAATAGACAGAAAGATTCAATAAAGTTTTTTGAATTCTCCGATATATATACTAAAGAAGGTAATGAAAGAAAGTTAGCCGTTATTGTAAGTGGTAGAACTAATAAAAATTTCAAAGAATTTAATACCCAGCTTGATTATTCTTATTTAAAAGGACTCATTAAAACAATTTTTTCTGAGATCTTAGGTAAAGAATTGAATTTTGAACCTAATCAGTCAGAAAATTATGATCTATATGAAAAAGTCTATTGTGATAGTAAACATATTGGCCGTATTGGTAAGCTGTCTAAAGAATTCGTGGGTTCTAAAACGAAAACACCTGTATTCAGTTTTGAAATAGCTCTCAACAATTTGCTATTGCCTAACAAAATGCAAAACAGAATTTCAGATTTTCCTGCCTCTTACCGTGATCTATCATTCAGTCTTGATAATCATGAAAATCTTGGAGAGTTGGCACTACTGATTAACAAGTACAAAGAATCATCTGAATTAATGACAGATTGTTTTGTCTTTGATTTATTTGAAAACAAAAAACAGAACATTTTAAAGGTTGGGTATAGATTTAAGTTCCAAGCTATTGAAAACAATATAACTGATGAAGAAATTGAGGCTGTCGTAAATCCATTAATTAAGGAATCATTAGAAATTGATGGTATCAACATTGAGGGATTATAATGTCTTATATCTTTACGTCTGAATCAGTTTCAGAAGGACATCCTGACAAAATTTGCGATCAAATTTCAGATGCAATATTAGATGAATGTCTGAAATTAGATCCATATTCACGAGTAGCTTGCGAGACCCTTATAAAAAATAATACAGTAGTTGTTGCTGGCGAGATTACGTCAAAAGCCAATGTTGACTATGAAGCCGTAGCGAGAAAAGTCGTTAAAGATATAGGCTATGTTGAAGATGATCTTGGCTTTACCAGCAGTAGCTTTGAATTTCAAAATCTTATAACTGAGCAAAGCAAAGATATTGATGCTGGTATCTCAGGAGATGATATTCTGGGCTCCGGAGATCAGGGTTTAATGTTTGGTTATGCCTGCAAGGAGACCCCAGAGCTAATGCCCTTGCCAATTGCTTTAGCTCATAAATTGATGCTTAAACACTCAGAAATAAGAAAATTTAAAAGTCTTGGACTAAGACCAGACGCTAAATCACAAGTCTCTATAGAGTACGATTCAAACTACCAACCAAAACGTATTGATTCTCTTGTTCTTTCAACTCAACATAGTGAGGATCTTGGTTTAGAGGATTTAAGAGAAATTGTAAAATCAGAAATTATTGATTCATGTTTACCTGAATCACTCTTAGATAATAAAACAAAATACCTTATTAATCCTGCTGGCCGTTTTGTCATTGGAGGTCCTGTTGGAGACTGTGGCTTAACTGGAAGAAAAATAATCGTTGATACCTATGGCGGTATGGCTAGACATGGCGGCGGTGGTTTCTCAGGCAAAGATCCATCAAAAGTTGACCGTTCAGCTGCCTATGGGCTAAGACAAGTAGCAAAATCATTAGTAAAGAATAACCTTTGTGATTATTGTGAAGTACAAGCTTCTTACGCCATTGGAGTTTCTGAACCTATGTCAATTTATATCAACACGTTTGAGTCTGAAAAAATAGACTTAAATAAAATCTATAAAATTGTAAATGAAAACTTTGATCTATCACCATCTGGTCTTATTAAGAACCTTGACCTATTAACTCCAATCTACTTAAAAACTTCTTCTTATGGCCACTTTGGCAGAGAAAATGTTGGTTTCATGTGGGAAAAAGTAAAAGATTTATGAAAATTGTCGTTGTAAGCGGTGGTTTCGATCCTCTACATTCAGGTCATCTTTCATATATCAATAAAGCTAGCTTGCTAGGAGATCATCTGGTAGTAGCATTAAATTCTGATAATTGGTTAACAGAAAAAAAAGGACAACCCTTCATGTCTTTTAGTGAAAGAAAAGAAATTTTAGAGAACCTTAAAGCAGTTAATGAGGTTATAGGATTTGACGATAGCGATGGAAGCTGCTGTGATGCATTAGAGCAAATCAAACTTTCTTACCCAAAAAATCAAATAATCTTTTGTAATGGTGGTGATAGAGATAAAACTAACATACCAGAAATGATTGTTAAAAATATTGAATTTGAATTTGGTGTTTGTGGTGATGATAAAAAAAATTCTAGTAGTTGGATCCTTAAAAATTGGCTTGGCGAAGCTGAAGATAGGATTTGGGGAAAATTTTTTAATCTCTACAAAAATGAAAAAATTAAACTTAAAGAATTAATAATTTATGCCGGAAAAGGTATGAGTTTGCAAAGACATTTCAATAGAGACGAGATATGGTTTGTTTCTAAAGGTAAATGTGATGTTAAGTATCAGAGGGATAGTCATAAAGACCAACAAGTTGAAAAACTAAATCTACATGATGTATTCAAAGTAGGCAAAAAAGATTGGCATCAAATATACAATCCTTACCCTGAAGAATGTAGAATAATTGAGATTCAATATGGTGATGAGACCTCAGAAGATGACATTGAAAGACTAGAGTTTTATAAAGGTAATAATGATGAGTGATTATAAAGTTAAAGATATTTCCCTAGCAGAGTTTGGAAGACAAGAAATTTTACTTGCGCAAGATGAAATGCCAGCTCTTATGCAATTAAGAGAAAACTACAGAGATGAACAGCCCCTTAAAGGCGCGAAGATTATGGGTTGTATTCATATGACAGTTCAAACAGCAGTTCTTATAGAAACATTAATTGATTTAGGCGCTGAAGTGAGATGGTCATCATGCAATATTTTTTCCACCCAAGATCATGCTGCTGCAGCTATTGCCGAAAAAGGAATTCCTGTTTTTGCTTGGAAAGGCGAAACAGAAGAAGAATATGAGTGGTGTCTTGATCAAACAATCAATAAAGATGGTAAACCATGGGATGCGAATATGATTTTAGATGATGGGGGAGACTTAACAATTAAAATTCATAAAGAATATCCACAAATGTTAGAAAACATCCATGGAATTTCTGAAGAGACTACAACAGGGGTAAAAAGGCTCGAAGAAATGTTGAAGAAAGGTGAATTAAAAGTTCCCGCCATAAATGTTAATGATTCAATAACCAAATCTAAAAATGATAATAAATATGGTTGCCGTCATGGTCTTGATGATGCCATTAAAAGAGGTACAGATATGCTTCTATCTGGAAAGAAAGCATTAGTAATAGGATATGGGGATGTTGGAAAAGGTTCAGCAGATTCATTAATGCAACAAAAAATGATTGTTGATGTAACCGAAGTTGATCCTATTTGTGCTATGCAAGCTTGCTTTGACGGCTTTTCTGTTGTGTCAGCATATAAAAATGGAGATGTTGATGATTATGGAAAAAATATAGATTCACAGCTTTTAAAAAAATATGATCTTGTAGTTACTACAACTGGGAATATAAATGTTCTTGATAAAAATATGCTTGATGCATTACGTTCTGGCTGTGTGATATGCAATATTGGGCATTTCGATAATGAAATTGATGTTGAATATTTAAGAACCTTTGAATGGTATGAAGTGAAAACCGGTGTACATAAAATAATTAGATCAGAAGATGATTATTTAATTTTATTGGGTGAAGGAAGATTAGTGAATTTGGCATTGGCAACTGGCCATCCAAGCAGAGTGATGGATGGATCATTTTGTAATCAAGTTTTAGCACAAATAGAATTATATAAAGATAAATTTGCATTCAAAGATTCTGTTGATAAAGAAGTTTATGTAAAAGTTTTACCAAAAACACTCGATGAAGAGATAGCTTCGTTGATGGTTTTAGGATTTGGTGGAGTATTAACAAAGCTTACTACAGAACAAAAAAAATACATTTCAAAAAAAGATTCAGAACCTTTCAAGAATATTAATTACAAATACTAAAGAAATTAAGAAAAATTTAAAAATTTAAAAAAAGTTTTCAGACTTTCTAGATTTTTGGTTCTTTCATAAATAAAAGTCTTATTTTTTTTTATTATCAAGGCATTCATTTTTAAATAGTTATCTTTTAAAACATCCAAATTAGGTAAAGTAAAATTAGTAGAAATTATTTTAATTAGTGACTGTTCATTTGATATTTGCATAAATAGCTCTTTATTTTCATAACTCCATTCAGGAAAAATAATGATGTCAACCTCAGAAACTTTTTTATAAAACTGTTGTTCTTTCAAGACAAATAAAAATCTCTTGGTATCTTTTTTTTCTAAACTTAAGGGCTTCCTGCCAGAAAATTTTAATGAATTATTTACTTTTTTTGAAAGTTTAATCAATGGATAAGAGGGGTGAATTAAAACTTTATCGTTAATTTTTTCAAAGATTGCTACATCTTCTGTAATAATTTTTCCTCCTTTTTTTATAATGCTTGCTGCCAAGGAAGATTTACCTGCCTTTGAAAGACCAGGAAATAAAATTGTCTTACCACCGTACCTAACTGCACTTGCATGAATTGGTAAGAATCCCTTTTGTGCAAATAAACAAGCAAAAGGAAAATTAAGAAGAGTTTGTATAAAATTTGTATCTAGATCATCAAAAGGGTTAACAATAATTTTTTTTCCTTTTACGAAAGAAAAATACCCTATATCTTTTCGAAAATAAAAACCTTTTTCATCTTTAAGTTCAAATTGATTATCCAGCAAATCATCTTTTATTTTTATATTTTTATCAAATTCAATGGTGAAAAACGGTTTTTCAGTAGGGTTAGTTTGATTGAATCCTAAATGATCTAAATTTAAGGGTATTTCTACAGAATGATTATATATTGTGTAATGCACACACTCAGGACGGATCTAAAACTGAGAATTGTGAGTCGCCAGCCCCTTGTACATTAACGTTCTTGACGAGTTCACTAGCATTACCGAGTTTCTTTACCTCTGGCTCTACCCACTCAATGTTTTTATTTTTTTCTTGCATATCTTTTATATAAATTAAGTGTATATGATGCACGTATTAGGGGCTTTTGTCCATAAGGAAAATTAATTTTGATGAAATTGAGAATTTAAAAAAATGTTTAAATTTAAAAAAATTTGCAAATTGATAATTTCTCTTTCAGATAAATGGTTGTTAATTTTCCAGGATAAAAAAATTTCATTCAGTTTTCCTATATCTAATATATTTAAGAGTTTAGGGTTTATATTTTCCAACTCATGTTCAAGTAATTTCATATCTTTTTCAGAAAAATTAGCTTCTAATCCTTTAGCAAGGTTAGATTTATGTGGTCTAAAGCTATGTTTTTTTGGAAGAAAATCACTCAGATATTGTCGCAATATATAGCGCGTATACCCAAATTTAAATTTAAATTTATTAGGCATGTTAAGGCAAAAATTTATTAAATTTCTATCATAAAATGGACTGACTGGTTCAATTCCTATTTCTTTAAAAATTTTAAATCTATTTTCAAATGCTATATGGTGCAAATCGTTTAATAGCTTTGATTTGTGGGAATCTAAAACATTTTTTATTGATGTTTTTCTTACGGCATTATAATGACAATCTAATAGTAATGAAGTATTTACATCTTTTGGCTTGTAATTAATTAATTTCTTTAAACAGCTCTTAAAGAAAAAAATAAACATTTTCATCTTATTTTTATTGTGTACTTCAGAATAGGAATTTATTGATGCATAAAAGTTAAATATATCAAATCTTTTAAAATGGCTATATATAGTTTCATAGCCATGAGACACAACATTGTCACCATCATTACCATCAAAAATTGCATCTAAACTTTCATGTTTAAGATTTTGACAAATTGATTCAAAAAAATATAAATTTGGGATGAGCATTGGCTCATTAAAAATGTGCATGTAATTCTTAATAGCTTCCATAACACTAACATTTCTTAGTTCAACATTTTTATGCATGTAATTTGTGAAGCTGGAGACATTCTTTTGATATTTGCTCTCGTCAGTTTTTGTATTTTTATCTAAATGAGAGAAATTGGCAGAAATAGTTTTTACCTCTTTTTTAGAAGTATTTTTTAATGCAATAGCAATAGATGATGAATCTAGGCCTCCACTCAACATTAATCCTATTCTTTTGAATCTTTTCTCTCTTTTTCTCACTGCGTTTTCTAATAAATTTGAAAACTTTTCTTTTGTATATTTTTCGTTGTCCGATTTTTCTAATACGAAAATACTAAATTTATTTTTTGTAAAATTCGTAGTATTTATTTTATAAATATGTCCAGGAAGAGGTTTTTTTATTTCGTTATAATAGGTACTCTCATCATTGAAGAATTGCCAACTTAAAAACTCCTTAATTTTTTTCATATTTGCAGTTAATTCCATGGGAAGATTATTCTTTAAAATCTTTAAATCATTGGAAAATATGAAGCCAGAACTTTTTTTATGAAAATAGGATGGTCTCGATCCCCAATAATCTCTAATAATTTTTAATTCACAATCCTTTTTATTAAAAAAATAAATATTAAAAGAGCCATCAAGCATTTTTATGATTTCAGATTTTTTTAGCAAACTAGCAATAAGTATTTCCTGAAATTTTGATGATTTTTTATTTAAATAACTTTTTTCTACCTCATCCATATTCAAAAAATATCCATCAATAATTAATATGTAATTTTTATCTTCATGAATAAAAAAATTTTTATCATCTAATTCGTTCTCAAGTGAAATATTTAATTTTCTAGAATCTTTATTTAATTCGATGATGTAATTAGTCATAAGAGTGTATTACCTTAAATTGATTAATGTCCGGCAAATTATTTAGAATTTTCTTTCCATTAAATTCAATCCAAGCATGCGATTCAAAATTTTTATTTTTATTTTTTATGCCTATACAACATTTATATTTTTCTGAGTTTTTTACAAGCCTTTTAAAAGTTAAACACTTTATTAAGCATGTAAATTTTGGGAAATTACTAAAATTTTTATCAAGAATTTGCACAAGATTTTTTCTATTTATGTATATTCCAAATATTATTTTTTTTGGAAATAAGAATACATAAATTCAAGTTGAAAATTTTAAGGAAAATTTTAAAAAAAAATAAATGAGTTAAAACAATCGAGAGATTTATAAGATTATTAATTTTTTTCAATTTTTATTTCTCTGATTAAACCTAGTAACTTTAGCTCATTTAACATTGAACTTACTTGAGTGCTAATTTCATCTGTCAAAATATAATTTTCATTCACTTCTTCTAAAATTACTTTTAAATTATTTTTGCCCTCGATAAGCTGCTTCCAAATTAAAGATGAAGAGCTATTTAACTCGTAATACTCACCGTCATTTGTGTTTAAAATGAAGAAACAATCATCTATTTGTTCGTATGATATGCCTTCTTTAATTTCAAATATTCTTGTTGTCTCAATACTTTCCTGATGATCCATCTCTTTTAACCTTATTTATAGAAAGTTTAAACATTAATATAGAAAACAACATAATTAAAATAGCAATAAAAATTGAATATATTGCACTAATTTCTAAGCTTATTTCATTTGAAAAAATTATCATTCTTATTATCTCAAGAGAGTGTGTTGATGGTATTACTTCAGATAATTTTATTATGCTATTTGGTAAAACTGATACCGGATAAATTATGCCTGAAAGTAAAGTTACAATTATATTAGTGAAGTAATTTATAGGATCTGCTTGTTTATAAACAAGAACAAAAGAGCAAGATAGAAATGCAATTCCAATAAAAAATAAAGTTGATAAAAATAATACAAAGCTTACTAGAAGATATTTACCAAATGAGAGCTCAAAACTTGTAAAAAAAGCAGCAAAAAATATATAAATTAGGAATTTTAAATTTCCTTTTAGAAATGGGTACAAGAGCATACATAAAAAAACATAAAAAACGCTTCTATTTGAATTTACTATGTTATCTATGTATCCAAAAGCTTGAGCATTTCTTATTGCTAAGGAAGAAGATCTTATAAAGAAGGAAATATGGTCCAAGAACGCAATACCAATAATTGAAAATAAAAAATAATTATTACCATAATTTTGTAAATATGGAGAATTTGATAGTTCAAATGTTTTTGATAAAAAAAAGAAAGTTACCAATGTAAGAAACATTCCAACAAATTGACCAAAAAAAGTAATCTTATAACTCAGATCCCAAAGAAAATCTTTCTTTATTTGATTGAAAATAAATGAATTTTTCACTTCAACAAAATTTCCTCATAATTTATTGATTTAAAAATGTCTTTTTCATGCGAGCAGAATATTACTATTCCTTCATCATCATTAATCTTTTTCTTAATATAGTCTTGTATTAACGACTTAAAGGTTTTGTCTAAAAAAGAAAATGATTCATCAAATAATATTACTTTTGGAGAATAAGACAGACCTCTTATGATGCTAATTGCTTGCATCTGTCCTTGGGATAGATCTGAAAAAATCTTATTTTTAAATTTTGATAACTGAAAGAAGTTAAGAAGATTAATTATTGATTCATTTTTATAATTTGGATTATTCAAAGATAAAAAATAAACTAAATTATCTATTACTTTCAGCCTGTGAAAAAAAGATCTTGGATTATTATCAATATATGAAATATTTTCTAATTCTTTATTCGTGAATTGAATTGTGCCAGAGTCAGGAAAATAAATATTTTTAATAATTTTTAACAACGTTGTTTTTCCACTACCATTTCTACCTGAAATTTTATAGAAGTTTTTATTCTTAAAAGTAAAATTGAAAGATTTAATCACTTCTTTTGAATTAAACTTTTTATCAATGTTTGTCAGTATTATTTCCGAATTCATTTAATTCTTTTTATTCTGCATTTAGTTTAGTCTAATATGATACTTCAATGATTTTTTATAAGTGCTCAAATTATGCTCGAACTTATCATTAATTTTATAATTCAAAAAAAAATAGATTTTTCCACTCTTCTTCCAAAAGAAAGAAATTCTTTACTAAAGAATTCAAATGATTATCTGTTAATTGGTTTTGTTATGGAAGTATTTAATTTTAATGATCAGAAAGTGCTGAATGATATGAGGAATCTCAAAAAAAACTTTCTTCTAAAGAATATGTTAATGCATAGTGATTTAGATAAAGTTTCCAAAAGTCTCAGAGAAGCAAATATTAATTTTTGTATTTTAAAAGGTGCTGCTTTAAATAAAACTAAAGCATATAAAAGAGGAATAAGATTTTATAGAGATATTGATATCCTTGTGGCTCCGAAGGATCTTGAAAAATCATTTATAGTTTTGCAAGAACTGGGCTATCAATATCTTAATAAACTTTGCAAGAATAGTTGTAGAGTTCTTGGTAATATGCATCATCTTCCAGTCATGTCTAACCAAAATAAAACTTTTATTGAATTGCATCACAGAGTTACTATGCAAAAATTTTATAATGAATGTCCTTTATCTAATGATATTCTCGACACCAAAATTGAAAGTGAAAATTTCTTTATTCCATGTCCAGAAGCCATGTTAGCTCATTCCCTATACCATGGATTAATTCATCATAATAAAACTATTGGACCCACTTTTTTATTTGATATTCATCAAATTTTGAAGAACTGTAATATAAATTATGACTTGCTAGAAAATTTAATTGAGAAACTGCAATTAAAAAATGAAATGACTCAAATAAAGTCTTTTTTTGATGAATTACAAAATACAATGGATAAAAACAAAATAAATAATGAATTAGACAAGATTAAATTAAATTTAGATATAAGATTTGACGATAAGAAAATAAATTTCTTAAATTTAAGAAAATTATTAAATGTTGCTAACATGAATTTTTTTCATGAAAAAATAGGTTTCACCGAGTGCAAATATCAGGTTTCGAAATCCAAAGTAATTTTTCCAATTTATTACATCCTCGAATTACTAGAAACATTTATAAGAAATATAAGGTTTCACTAAATTATTATAAAATACAGTTAAGGCTGAGTGGCAGAGTGGTTATGCAGCGGACTGCAACTCCGTTAACATCGGTTCGATTCCGTTCTCAGCCTCCAGTCCTATGAAAATTTTAATTACAGGTGCGGCAGGTTTTATTGGATTTCATCTATGTAAAAAGCTTTTAAATCTTGGCTTCAAAGTTGCTGGAATAGATAATTTAAATAACTATTATGATAAGAATTTAAAAAAAACTAGACTTATCAATTTACACTCCAAAGATTTTCAATTTTATAATTTAGACATTAATTCTATAGATGAAGTTGAAGAAGAATATAATTTAGTAATTAACCTTGCAGCTCAGGCAGGTGTCAGAGTCAACAAAAATCAAATAACAAATTATGAGCATTCTAATATAACTGGCTTTGAAAAAGTTTGCCAATATTGTTTAAAAAATTCGATTACTAAATTAATTTATGCGTCCAGCAGTGCTGTTTATGATGATTCTAGTAAAAAACCATTTTCAGAAGACAAAACTTCTTTAAATCCTAAATCTATATATGGTGAGAGTAAGCTATTTAATGAAAGATTTGCAGAAAAAAATAAAGATAAATTAAATGCTATTGGATTAAGATTTTTCTCAGTATATGGTCCTTTTGGAAGACCTGATATGGCATACTTTTCATTTACAAATTCTATTAAGAATGGCCAAGAAATTAGTCTTTTTAACAGAGGTGAGATGGCAAGAGATATGACCTATATTGATGATGCAATTGATGGAATTCTAAAATCTATCGATCTCATAATTTGTAAAGATCATGAAAATAAAAATGAAATTTTTAACATTGGGAAAGGCAGTCCAATCTTCACTTCAAAAATCCTTGAAACTATTGAAGAAAAGTTAGATAAAAAAGCATTAATAAAAAATATTGAAGTTTTTAATGAATCAACATACACAAATGCTGATCTTAAAAAATCAAAAGAGGTATTAAGATATAATCCTAAAATATCATTTGAAGATGGAATTGTAGAATTTTTGGAATGGCATAAATATTATGGAAACTAAAAAACTTAGAATCGGAATAGTAGGGCATGGATTTGTTGGCAAAGCAACAGATTGGGGCTTTTCTAAAAATGTAGAAAAATTTTTAGTTGATCCTCTTTATGACACTAATATAAATGATCTTTCAAATTTCAAACCTGAATTAATTTTTATTTGTGTGCCTACACCAATGAGTGATGATGGAAGCCTAAATTCTAAAATATTAGAATCAACTATAAAAGAAACTACAAAAAAATGTCCTGATAGCATCATTGTCATCAAAAGTACTGTCTTGCCCTCGGTTTTAGAAAAATTAGAATTGATTAATAAATCCATAATCTATAATCCAGAATTTTTAAGAGAAAAGCACGCTAATGAAGATTTCTTAAATTCAAAAATGATTATTTTGGGTGGAGACAAAGATGTAGCAAAAAAAGTATCCAAATACTATTTAGATCATTCAAAATGTTTAACTAAGGAACATGTTTTTTTAGATATATTCTCAGCATCTCTAGTTAAATACACAATAAATACTTTTTTAGCTACCAAAGTAGTTTTTTTTAACGAGATCTATCAAATTTTTAAAAATTTAGATTCAAATGTTACTTGGGAGTCAGTGATAGCTACACTAGCTTTAGATAAGAGAATGGGTGATAGTCACATGGATGTACCAGGCCATGATGGAAAATATGGTTTTGGTGGTGCCTGTTTTCCAAAAGATAGTATGGCTTTAATTAAATATTGTGACCACATTAATGTAGAACTATCTGTATTAAAAACAGCCATTAAAACTAACAACAGAATAAGAAAAAATTATGATGGCTTGGATAAAAGAGAAAAAGAACAAAATATATCTTTTGATGATAATGTGTGATTTCTATTTACCTTATGTTCCACTCAATAGATATAAAAGGGAATATATGTTTTAATTCCGTACATTAAGGATACTAAGAATAATGTTAAATTTTGCTTTAATTGGCTGTGGAAAAATTGCTAAAAGACATTCAAACCTACTAGGTAAGAATCAAATTGAAGGTGCAAATCTTGTAGCTGTGTGTGACATTAATGAAAAAAGTGCTGCATCAATTGCGAGGGAGTTTTCTATTCCATATTTTCTAGATATGCATGAAATGATGAAATCAACAAAAATCAATATTGATGTTGTGGTGGTTTTAACAGCCAGTGGTAATCATGCTAAAGACGTGATAGCTCTGGCAAAATATGGAAAAGATATAATTGTTGAAAAACCGATGGCCTTAAGTTTATCTGACGCAGATAAAATGATTCAAGAGTGCGAAAAAGCAAAAGTAAAATTATTTGTTGTAAAGCAAAATCGATTCAATATTCCAATAATTAAACTAAGAGAAGCAATTGAATCTGGTAGGTTTGGAAAATTAATACTCGGTACTGTGAGAATTCGATGGTGTAGAGAACAAGAATATTATGATCAGAATCCATGGCGTGGAACATGGTTGATGGATGGCGGTGTGTTAACGAATCAAGCAAGTCACCATATTGACTTATTAGAGTGGATGTTTGGAGAGGTTGAAAGTGTTTTTGCTTATAGTTCAACAGCATTGGCAAAAATTCAGGCAGAGGATACAGCTGTAGTCAGTCTTAAGTTCAAAAATGGTGCATTGGGAATTATAGAGGCAACCACAGCAACAAGACCGACTGACCTTGAAGGATCACTCTCTATACTTGGTGAAAAAGGGTCAGTTGTAATAGGAGGATTTGCAGCGAATAAAATGGAAACTTGGAATTTTTCAGAAAAATTGCAGGAGGATGAGCAGATGCTTGAAAAATTTTCAATTAACCCTCCAAATAATTATGGATATGGGCATAAAGCTTACTATGAAGACGTAGTTGATTGTATTACCAACAACAGAACCCAACTAATTGATGGTTATGAAGGAAGGAAAAGTATAGAACTAATAAATGCAATATATGAATCAATAGAAACTGGGTTGGAATTCAAAATAGGATCCAAACAGAAATACTCAAAATTAGGAGTTGATGTATGAAAAAACCTCACTTCAAAGAATCTGGCATAGTAAATGTTGATTTCAAAGAGGAGGTAACGGTAGTACAGCCTGTGAATTTATACGGTTGCAAGCTAGGAAATAAAGTTTTTGTTGGCCCCTTCGTTGAAGTTCAAAGGGGAGTCATCATTGGAGATAGAACAAAAATTCAATCTCATTCCTTTGTTTGTGAATTGGTTACTATCGGAAAAGATTGTTTTATTGGACATGGAACCATGTTTATAAATGACTTATTCTCATCTGGAGGGCCTGCTAACGGTAATAAAGATTTATGGAAAGAGACTACTGTTGGAAACAATGTTTCAATAGGAAGTAATTCAACTATTCTGCCAGTTAAAATTTGCGATAATGTAGTTATTGGTGCTGGTTCAGTTGTCACAAAGAATATAGATACACCAGGGATTTACGCAGGAAATCCTGCAAAATTAATTAGGAAAATTTAGGAATATGAAAGTTCCATTCGTAGATTTAAAAGCTCAATATCGAAGCATAAAAAATGACATTGATAAAGTTATTGGTGATGTTATTGATAAATCTTTATTTGTCAGAGGACCTTACGTAGAAAAATTTGAAGAAATGTTTTCCAAAATGATGAAATCAAAATATTGTATTTCATGCGCTAACGGAACTGATGCGCTTTATATTGCAATGAAGTGTTTAGATTTGAAGGAAAATGACGAAGTCATAGCACCAGCTCACTCTTGGATTTCTACAACAGAAACAATAACACAAGCTGGAGGGAAGGTTGTATTTTGTGATACATATCTTGATAGTTTTAATATAAATGTTGATGAAATAGAATCAAAAATCACAAAAAATACTGTAGGAATTATTCCTGTGCACCTTTATGGTCAGCCAGCTGATATGGGTTCAATAATGAAGCTGGCAAAAAAGTATAATCTATGGGTACTTGAGGACTGTGCTCAAGCACATCTTGCAAAGTATAAAAATAAACAAGTCGGCACCTTTGGTGACGTTGCTACATTTTCGTTCTATCCAGGAAAAAATCTTGGTGCTATGGGAGATGCGGGGGCAATAATCACAAATAAAAAAAAATTAGCACAAAAAATGGCATCTTTTGCAAGACACGGTGGCCTAAAAAAAGGGGATCATCAAATTGAAGGAATAAATAGCAGAATGGATGGTCTTCAAGCAGCAGTATTAACAAAAAAGATTCCTCATTTAAAAAAATGGACAAAAGCAAGACAAAAAATTGCAAGCAAATATCAAGCTCTTCTAAAAGAAATTCCTGAAGTAGAGACTCCCAAAGTTTCAAAGAATTATGAACATGTTTGGCATTTGTATGTCATTAAACATAATGATAGAGACGAACTTGCAAAATATTTAAATTCCAAAAATATTTCCACAGTAATTAATTATCCAGTTGCCTTACCATTTTTACCTGCGTATAAAAGACTTAATCATAAAAAAAGCGATTTTCCAAACGCGTTTTCCAACCAATCTAAAATTCTTTCTATTCCAATTTTTCCTGAATTAACAGATATACAGATAAAACATATTGTTGATTCAATTAGAGATTTTAATTATAAAAAAACCTAGAATAGTTACCTTAGTAAATAATTGTTTTAAAAATATCCATCAACTTTGATTGATAATTATTGCCCAGGTGGTGAAATTGGTAGACACAAGGGACTTAAAATCCCTCGAAGGAAACTTCGTGCCGGTTCAAGTCCGGCCCTGGGCACCATAATTTTTCTTATGTAACAATTTTTTACATAAATTAATATATAATTTTTTGAATATGAAAGTAGGAATTTTAGGTCTGGGATACGTGGGTCTTCCACTAATAAGTGCTTTTTGCAAGAAAGGTATTTCTTGTATTGGTTTTGATATAGATGAAGAAAGAGTTAAGTTGATTAGTAAGGCAAAAAGTTTTTTAGATGAGCCTTCAAGCTCTGACCTTAGATCATTTATAGAAGAAGGTAAATTAGATGTAACAACTGATTTTTCCCGTATTGATGAAGTTGACCATGTGGCAATTTGTGTTCCAACACCTATTGATGAGCACCGTAAGCCTGATTTAAATTATGTTGTAAATAGTGTTAAGTCAATATCAAAACATCTGTCAAAAGGGACATTAATATCCTTAGAAAGTACAACATATCCTGGAACAACAAGAGAAATTTTAAAACCAATAATTGAAAATGAAAATTTTAATATTGGTAAAGATATCTTTTTGGCTTTTTCTCCAGAAAGAGAAGATCCAGGGAATAAAGAATTTAATTTATCTAATACCCCTAAAGTTGTTTCTGGTCTTACAGATGCTTGTTGTGATAAGGCCGAAAAATTTTACAATAAAATTTGTAAAAATATCGTTAAAGTAAGCTCTCTTGAAGTAGCCGAAACAGCAAAACTTTTAGAGAATATCCAAAGATCAGTAAACATCGGACTAATGAATGAAATGAAGATTTTTGCTGAAAAAATGGATATTAATTTATTTGAAGTCATTGATGCTGCATCAACAAAACCATTTGGCTTCAGTAAATACTATCCAGGGCCAGGTGTTGGAGGTCATTGCATTCCTATCGATCCATTCTATCTAACATATAAAGCAAAAGAGCTTAATGTTGATACACGATTTATCGAATTAGCTGGTGAGATAAACAGATCTATGCCTAATTTTGTAATCAAGAATATTTCAAATACTTTAAATTCAAATAAATTATCAATAAGCTGTTCAAAAATTTTGTGTTTAGGCCTCTCATACAAAAAAAATGTTGCTGATACTCGAGAAAGTCCACCAATTGAAATTTTTGATATGCTCAAAAATAAAGGTGGAGAAATCGATTATTCTGATCCTCATTTAGAAAGATTTCCTATTACCAAAAAATATAAATATACCGCTAAATCTGTAAAGATTTGCGAAGAAAACCTCAAGAATTATGATTTAGTAGTAATTTTGACTGATCATGACGATTTTGATTACGATCTAATTTTAAATTGTTCAAAGAAAATTATAGATACAAGAGGTAGATACCATTCTATGGGCATTGAATCTGAAAAAATAATTGTTTCATGAAAAAAAATATATCTGTTCTTGGATCCGGTTACTGGGGACAAAACCTTATAAGAAACTACTACGAATTAGGAGCGTTAAAGTATATTTATGACAATGATAGTAATCTCAATAAAAGTTTTAATGAGAAATATAACCTTGAAACAAAAAATTTAGATCAAATTCTGAGAGATAGTGATATTGAAGGCGTAGTAATTTCAACTCCAGCAGAGACACATTATGAAATTTGTAAATTATGCTTTAAACATGATAAGCATGTTTTTGTAGAGAAGCCTATTACGTTAAACATAGCTGAAGCTGAAGACTTAATCTCTCTTTCAAAAGAAAAAAATAAAATACTTATGGTCGGGCACTTATTACAATATCACAGCCATTTCATAAAATTTAAAGAATTAATTTCTCAAAAAAAAGAAAGTCCAAAAAGAATAGTGAGTATCAGAAAGAGTTTAGGAAAAATTAGAAATAATGAAAATGTTTTATGGTCTTTTGCTCCTCATGATTTATCCATGATTAATAGTTTAGTTAAGGGCGAAATTAAAAACCTGAAAAAAATTACAAAGAGTTACTTCAATAATAATCATGATGCAATTTCTGTAAATTTTCAGAAGGGATCTCAAGAAACAATAATCGATCTTGAGGTCGATTGGACAGAAATTGAAAAAATTCAAAGAATATCAGCATATTTTTCTGATGAAATAATTGTTTTTGAAGATTCCCAGTCAGACTCTTCCAAAAAACTTTATAAACTAAATATTCCTTTTACTAAGAATCAACTTATGTCGAAAAGTACTTCAGAAAAAATTTTTATAAATGTGGAGTCTAATAATCCTCTATATTCTGAATGCAAACATTTTTTAGATTGTATTAGATATTCCAATAACCCAATTACAGATGGTAAGGAAGCTTTAGAAGTTTTAAAAGATCTAATAATATTGGATGAATCTTAGTATGAAAAAAATTAACTTTATAGATTTAAAAAAACAATATCAAAATAATAAAAAAGCTATTGATAACGCTATTTCTGAAGTAGTTGAAAATTCAAATTTTATATTAGGAAAGCAAGTAGGTGATTTTGAAGAAATTTCTTCCAAATATACTGGATCAAAATGTATAGGCGTTGCAAATGGCACTGATGCTCTTTTTATTGCACTAAAATCACTTGGTATTGGGCCAGGTGATGAAGTTATAACACCCTCTTTTACATGGGTTTCAACTGTAGAAACTATAAAAATGGTGGGAGCAAAGCCCATATATATAGACGTAAAATATAATGATTTTAATATCAATGAACAAGATGTTTCTGGTCTAGTATCAGAAAAAACAAAAGCTGTGATGAGTGTGTCAATTTTTGGAAGATGCCCTAATTTAAAAAAATTAAAACAGATTTGCGAAAAGCAGGATTTATTTTTAATTGAGGATGCTGCCCAAAGTTATGGAGCTAAAAGTAATGGAGCTCTATCATGTTCAGTTGCTGACATATCAACTACTTCTTTTTTTCCAGCAAAACCTCTTGGTTGTTATGGTGATGGTGGAGCAATTTACTCACAAAATGAAAAAATATTTGAAGAAGCTAGTCTTATTGCCAGACATGGTCAAAGTGGCAGATATAACTATTTAAGAATCGGTGTTAATAGTAGGTTAGATACAATACAAGCAGCAATTTTAATCCAAAAACATAAAATTTTTGAAGAAGAAATAAAAATGAGAAATAATGTTGCCAGTTTATATAATAAATTTTTCGAAAATTTTGATTCAATTACTGCCCCTGAAATACCAAATGAAAGCAATAGATCTGTTTGGGCTCAATATACAATCTTATTAGATAAAGAATTAATTGATAGAAGAGAATTAATTATGAAAAAAATGAGCTCAAAAGGTTTCCCAACCGCACTTTATTATCCAGTTTTACTTCACAAAACAAAGGTATACCAAGAAAATATAAAATTAGATGTTTCAGAAGACATTTGTCATAGGGTTTTAAGTTTGCCAATGCATCCTTATCTTGAGTCAGAGGAAATTGAAGAGATTTCTTATGAATTAAAAAACATTATAACCAACATTTAATTATTTCATGGGTATAAATTTTCTAAGAAGAGTTTTAAAAATAGCTGGAATATCAAATTCTAAATTCTTACTAATTACAATACTTTTGGCATCTGTTAGTATTTTAGATGTTACTGCTATCGGTTTAGTTCCTCTTATTCTTTACTCTTACAATGATCCCTCTAAATTACCTGATTTCATGGAGGGAAATTTATATTTTAGCTTTGAGTATCTATTAATTTATTTAATAGTTGCTTTTGTGATGAAATTTGTATTCATCGTTATATCAAATGGATATGTAGTAAGGGTTGGTGTGCAAAAACATAAAGAAATTATGGTATCCCTTTTAGATAGATATCAAAAATACAATTATGTTGATTTTTCCAAATCAGATCCAAACAGTTTAATAAATACACTAATAAACGTACTTCAAATTTTTATTGATAAAGCACTTTACCCATACTTAAAGATTATTCCTGACATAATAATTTTACTATCTATATTTGGTGTAATTCTGTACATAAATGTTTTTATACCACTTTCAATTATTTTAATTTTTGCAGTAATGGGATGTATTTTTTTCTTAACTACAGGCTCTTTGATTAAAAAATGGGGGGCAGAGCAAATAGATGCATTGACATCAATGTATGAAGTAAGCAGAAAATCCATTGAAGGTTTTGAGGAGATAAAAGCATCCAATACAGGAAATTTCTTTGTAAATAAGCTTGAAATACATGCAGAAAAATATAAAGAAGCATCTGCTAAACATCAAATACTTTCAATGATACCAAAACAGCTTATGGAAACAGGTTTTGTTGTCATTTTTGTAATTGGTATGTTTATTGCACAAATATATGGAATAAGTTTTGATGAAATTGTTCCGATTGCGGGTGCAATTGCTGTCGCATCAATAAGAATGTTACCTATTGTTATTAATCTAATGAATTCTGTCAGCTTAATAAGATTTGCAACTTTTTCAGTTGATGTGCTTGAAAAAGAATTGATTATTTCTGAAGAATTTTCAAATCCACCTAAATATATGAATGAATTTGATTCTATCGAGTTAAAAGCTGTTAGTTTTAGATATGGTGACAAGGCTTTAATTAAAGATTTAAATTTAAAGCTGAAAAAAAATCAAGTAACTGCTATTGTTGGGCCTTCTGGTTCAGGTAAATCTACTTTGCTAAGAATAATTTTGGGTTTAATTAAACAAGATGATGGAGAAGTATTGGTTGATAATATTAATCGAAAATCAAATCACATATTAAGTTCAAGCTTGCTTTCACAAAACAATTTTATTTTAAATGGATCAATATTAGATAACATCACTTATAGCGAACCAGGAAATAACATTATTTCTAAAGAAGTTTTCAATTCTCTAAAAATGGCTGGTTTAGATGAATTTGTAAATCAGCTGGAAGATAAAGAAAATACAATTGTAGGTGATAAGGGGATAACTTTGTCTGGTGGCCAATCACAAAGATTAGCATTAGCAAGAATGTTTAATTCTAGTAAGCAATTAATTGTTTTTGACGAACCAACTTCATCTCTTGATGCTGAAAATTCAAAAATAGTTTCTGATTCTTTAAATAAAATTAAAAAAGATAAAATAATTATCGTTGTAACACATGATGAGAGCTTGGCAAATGTTTGCGACGAAAAAATACTGCTATGAAAACAGTAATAATTATTCATCAGTACTTTATGAAGCCTGATCAGGCGGGCGCTCATAGAATTTATTCACATGCCTTAAACCTTTCAAAAAAAGGTTTAAATGTGGTTGTGATATCAACTGATTCATATGGAAACCAAAAAGAATTTTGGACAAAAGAAGTAATCAGAGAAAATCTGGTAGTTCATAGATTGAAAAACAGTGGATATTTTCATGGAAAAAAAGCTTCTAATAATCAGAGATTTTCCTCCTTTTTAAGATTTGCTTTTTTCTCATTCTTGAAAGTTTTTTTTATGAAGAAAGATTTAATTTATGCAACTAGTACTCCACTTACAGTAGCTATTCCAGCACTACTTTTAAAACTTTTTTTAGGAAAAAAGTATTTATTCGAAGTAAGAGATCTATGGCCAGAAGTTCCTATTCAATTAGGATATCTAAAAAATAGATTTTTGATATTTTTATCATACTCATTAGAGTACTTAGCATATTATTTTTCGTCAGCAGTGATTGTAGTTTCTCCTGGTATGGAGACTGATATAAGATTAAAGGGGTTTAAAAATAAGAAAATATTTACAGTTGAAAACGGATGCGATGATTTTTTTAATAGCAATCAAATTAAAAATAAAAATCACTTTGGAATCAAAAACATTAATAACAAAAAAGTTATCTTGTATGCTGGATCTTTAACAGCAGCATACGGTATAAATTATCTTGTAGATCTTGCAAAAAATATGAATGAAATTTCAAATGATGTCATATTTTTAATTGCTGGAAGAGGTGATATGGAAGAAGAAATGATTGAGCAAGCAAAATCTCTTAATATTTTAGATGTAAATTTCTTTTATTTAGGGGCTGTGCCCAAGAAGGATATACCTAAATTATATGACTTAGCAAAATTATCAATGTGCATAATACGCAATGACAAACCGGAAATAATGAAACATGCAGTAAACAATAAATTTTTTGACTCAATTGCAAGTGGAACTCCAATATGTACAAACTTTGATAGTTTCCAAACTAGTATTTCGATCAATAATAATTTTTGTATCTATGTTAAAGATTTGAACATTAGAGATGCTGCGTTAAAAGTATTAGAATATTTGAATAACGAGGATTGGTATAATAAAGCTTCAAATAATGCGTTATTGATCGCAGCTGAGAAGTTTAATAGAAAAAAACAATCTGAAAAAATTTATGAAATTATAAATGGAACTTAAAGAAGATACTGACCTAATTGATATTAAAGCTTTAATATCTCTATTATGGAATAGGAAATATTTTATTTCGTCAATAACATTTTTTGGTGCTATTTTTTCAATTTTTTTTGCTTTAGCGCAAAATAACATCTATCAGAGTACGGCAGTACTTAAACCGTCACAATCCTATTTATTGCAAGGAGGTAACGGATTAAATTCTCTAATTTCTCAGTCACCAATAAGTTTATTGACTGGCTCTTCAGAAGTTGATGATAAAATTAGTTTTTCATTAGAAAAAATGCAAAATCTCGATTTCTTTCGAAATCTCTATGAAAAAGAAAATTTTTTAATTGATCTTTATGCACCAAAAAAATGGGATCCAAAATCTGGTGAGATAATTTATAACGACAATATATACGATTTTGAAAATAAAAATTGGATTAGAAAAGTAAGCAATGGCCCCTCAAAACCAAGCATGCAAGAAGCACATAGGACATTTAATAAATCAAACTTTTTTCTATCTTATGATGAAAAAAAGAATTTTATTACATTATCTGTAAATCATATTTCTCCAAAAATTGCAGAAAATTGGAATAATTTTATTGTTGATAATATAAATAGAGAAATTAAAGAATATGATTTACAAAAAACTAAAAATGAACTTATTTTCCTTCAAGAAAATATAAATCTATCTGATTACGCTGCAATAAGAGATTCAATGGCATTTCTAATGACACAAAAAATTAATAAACTCGCACTAATTGAATCTAGTCCAAACTATGTTTATGAGTATGTTCAGAAGGCTTATGTTCCTGAAAAAAAATTTGGACCTAGTAGAGCTCTTATTTGCATTACTATAACAATTTCCTTCTTTATTATTTCTATTTTGCTTTCAAGTTTAATGAATATATATTCCATTAATTTATCGAATATAAAAAATAGTTGGCTGAATTGATACTCAAGGCTTCAAAAGCAGTAAATACATTATTTTATTTGGCATATTTCCTTTCAATTTTTTTCTTTTTATCCTATATATATTCTCTAATATCTCCCGAAATAATAATTCAAAATACATCTAGCTATGAGATTATTTCGAAATTTCTTTTTTTTGTTTCCTCATTAAGTTTTATTTTTTTAAGTATTATTTTTAAGAAAATATATATTTCTAAATTATCAATTTTTTTACTGATATTTATTTCATTTATACTTCTAAGGACACTTGTTGACTTCAATAATTTGAATGAATTTTTAACTTATTCAATAAGTCCTGGAGGTGGAGTACTAATACATTTTTTAATGGGAGCACTTTTAATGGCACAACAAAATTATCTTATGAACTTCACTAATTTAATTAGAGTTAAAAAAGTCCTAAATATAACAATGATTTTTTCTTTATTTTTGGTGCTATTAGTTTTTTTTCAAATTATTTCTAATGTAAATGAAAGTGTTTTTTTGCTAGATATCTTAAGGGGAAGTTATCAGCTACCAGGCAAAGCATTTATTATGCTAGTTCTTTTTTTGCAATTGATGATATTAAATTTAAATGTTAAATCAATTAATACTAAATTATCAGATTTCTTATTTTTATTAATCTGTTTTCTTTGTGCAGTTTCAGCACAAGGCTTTGGATCGAATACTGGTTTAGTTGTAATTTTGTTATTAGCTCTAAATTTTTTAGTGTTTAGGATGATCTTAAATGGAAAATATATAAATAAAATTCTTTCTTTACCTCTTCCAAGCAATGTAAGCTTTAATATATTTTCTAGGTCCTTCCAGGCATTATTGAATAGACAATTAGTTACGTTAATATTTTTAGCTATTTTAATAACCTATGTGATACTTAATCTATTCAGTGATTATCTAGCTCTTTTTAGAATCTTTTCCTTCGGAGAGTTAGGAGACTTAAGATCAATAACATCTAGATATGAGCTTCTACCCAATTTTTTTCCACAAGCCGAAATTGGTCTTTTTTTTGGAAATTTAGCATCAGATGAAATTACTACTGGCAAGGGTACTTATCCACACAGTTTTTTTCTAACATTGATTACTCATACAGGATTTTTTGGTACATTAATATTCCTCTTTTTTCTAATAAATTATCTTAATAAACTTTTTACTATCGAAAATCACGTTAAAGAAAAATTACATGAGGTAAAAAAGTTTAAGTATTTTCTGTTGATTACATTTTCAATGCTTTTCGTATACACAAATTTTGCAACTTTCTTTACTTGGGTTCCTTTGTGGTTCTTTTTTGGGTGTACAATAAACATGTTCAATTTTTATACGTATGAAAAAAGTTTCCGTAATAGTTCATAATAATTTGTTCTATGATTCTAGGGTATTAAAAACAGCTAGTTCATTATCAAAAAAATTTAAAGTTGAAATAGTTTGCTTATTTGATGAGGAAGTAAATTTCAAGAAAAAAAATTATAATTTTCAAGTAAAAAGACTAAAAATTAAGGCAAATAAACTCGGAAAAGGCTTAATTATAAATCTAATAAAATATTTTGAATTCACCTACAAGTCACTAAAAATTATACATAGTTCTGATTATATTCATGCTAATGATCTACCTATGCTTCCAATTGCAATAATGTCTAAGTTGCTTAAAAGAAAAAAAGTTATTTATGATGCTCATGAATGGGAAATAGAGCAAGGCCCGACAACTAGGCTAAAAGTTTTTATAGGATGGCTTGTTGAGAGAACTTTTATTGGTTTTGCCGATAAACACATTTGCGCAGGCTATATGACCCAAAAGCAATATGAAAAAGTATATGGTGTTAAAGGGTTTGAAGTCGTTCTAAATGTTCCTAATTTTACAAGTGTGAAAAAACATAATTATTTCCATGAAAAATTTGGTATCGAAGCAGATAGAAAATTATTTTTATTTTCTGGATTATTCACAGGGGGAAGGGATCTAGAAAATATAACAGATACTTTCTGTGAACATAAAGAAGGAATAGATTTAATTCTTCTAGGATTTGGTCCCATGACAGAAGAAATGAAAAAACTTTCTGAGGAGCATTCAAATATTCATTATCATCCAGCTGTTCCTCCAGAAAAAGTTATTGATGTTGCAAGTTCTGCTGATTATGGAATAGCAGGGGGAGAGCCTGGCATATGTTTTAGTTTTGACAATATGCTGCCAAATAAATTTTTTACTTATTTTATGGCAGAATTACCTATTGTTTGTCCATCTTTACCTGAAATGGAAAGAATTATAAGAAAGTATGATATCGGTAGCATATATCACCCCAAAAAAGAGGGATCGTTAATTAAGGCAATAAGAGAAATTATTAATCATAATGATAATGACTTTAAGACTTCAATTATGAAGTGCAAAAAAGATATAAATTGGGAAAATCAAGAGAAAAAAATCTATCAAGTGTATAGCTCTTGATATATTTTCAGTAGAATTACAAATTAAATTATGTGTGGAATAAGTTTAATAGTATCAAAAGAAAATAATGAGAAAACTCTAAACAAGATTTATGAAATTAATTCATTAATCGAACATAGAGGTCCTGATGGTGATGGGTTCCATTTTTACAAAAATATATCTATCGGACATAGAAGGCTTTCAATAATAGATTTAAGTGATAAGGGCGCCCAGCCAATGACTTATGGCGATGATTTAGTTTTATCATACAATGGTGAAATTTATAACTATATTGAAATAAGAAAAGAGCTAATTGCGAAGGGTTATAAATTTAACTCTGGTACTGATTCAGAGGTAATTCTTGCTGCATATAAAGAATGGGGAGAGGAATGTGTGAATAAATTTAATGGTATGTGGGCCTTTGTTTTACTGGATAAAAAAAGAGATATCCTTTTTTGCAGCAGGGACAGGTTTGGAGTAAAGCCATTTTATTTTTACAGTGATAATAAAGTTTTTGTAAGTGGATCTGAAATAAAACAAATACTTCCTTTTTTAGAATCAAATCAATTAAATGAATCAGTATTTGAAATATTTTTATTAACACAATCTAATGAAACGACAGAAGAGACTTTTTTTTCCAAAATAATTAAATTGAATCCATCAGAAAATTTGATTTATGACTTGAAGAGTAACACTTTTTCAAAGAAGAGATACTTTGATATAGAAAAAATTGATTTTGAAGGAATGTCTGATGATGAAATCCAAAGTGGATACAATGACATTCTAACTGATGCTATTAAATTAAGACTTAGGTCTGATGTAAAAGTAGGATCGTGCTTAAGTGGTGGCATGGACAGTTCAACGATTGCAGCTAAAGCTTCAGAACTTTATTCTTCAGATGGAAAATTTAGTGCTTTTCATGGACAA
>MDTA01057714.1_pt1 | contig 25256 bp, 26 predicted proteins | sample 811151 | NCBI WGS metagenome assembly MDTA01 (sample SAMN05326648, study PRJNA326480) | marine metagenome | isolation source: seawater | place: Indian Ocean: South | collected 2010
AAGTTCTTCAAACTCGCCCACGATTGGCGCCAAACGTGTAACCGACGTATCGCCAATAGCTAGCATCTTCAGTTCGACACCTTCGTATTTTTTATCCGCCCATACTATGCCTGACGACACCATAGCGATTCCGCTGGCAAGGGCGAAGGATTTCATGATCTGCATTGTAGTCTCCTCCATGTTTTTGGACGACAAAAAGCTGAGTCGTTTCAGCATTTCGACCGCGCCTGCCTCGTCCATGGCAGGGTTGGACATTGGTTAAATTTTAACTGACAGGTGACCAGGCCTTGGGTCCACCGTCTTTTTCATATCCCAGCGGGCCATCCATGCTAACCAGTTCTAGGAACTGCCCCCAAGGCGCCCGCAAATAAACCCAGGTCAAACCTTCCATTGGGCCTTCTTCTATAAATGTCGGACCTTCGAGCACGTCGACGCCAGCTTCCCGAAGTCGTTCAGCTGCTTTATTGGCGTCGTCGACTTCGAACGCCATGTGAAATCCACCAGGCTGGCTGTTTCGCTTAAGAGGCTCGTCCACCTCTTCACCAGAATATTGGAAGATTTCGAGATTCGTTCCATTGCCAACACGCAGAACTTTGATGTTCTGAATGCGCCGATCCCCCGGCACGCCCAATTTGGCCGCCATGAACTCGTTGTCGACATCAATCAAACCTGTCTCAAGAACGGTAACGCCGCCAAAAACGGTTTCAAAGAAGTCCACGGCTTGGTCCATATTTGGAACCGTGAAACCGATGTGCTGCATTCCATAGGTTTTAATCATTCTTTTCTTCCTTTAAGCTATGTTTACCCTTGGACCGTCATTGCGTTCATGGTCGAACACCGCGGCTGCCAATGGGTCCATCCCGCGCACTAAATCTGAGGCTTTTTCCCCGATCATGATCGTGGGCGCATTGGTGTTTGATGAATTTATTTGCGGCATGACCGAGCTATCACATACCCTTAGTCCCCTGAGACCATGCACCCGTAATTCGGGGTCAACGACAGCCATATGGCCGTGTCCCATTTTGCAGGTGCCAACTGGATGATGATCTGTTTTGGCCACACGACAGGCATAGTCGAACAGATCGTCACGGTTTTTCACTGCAGGTCCAGGCAATACCTCCTTACGGAGATATGGCTTAAGCGCCGGCTGATTCAGGATGTCCCGAGCCATTTCAAGTCCATTGAGTGACATTTCAAGATCATACGGATCCCCCCAATAATTCGGATCAATAAGTGGCGCAGCCATCGGATCGTTGGAGGCAAGCGTCACTGTCCCACGGGAACGGGGACGCATGAACGCACTGTTCAAGGTTAGTCCAGCGCCGTTAATTTTAACTATTCCTTTCTCGATCCCTGAACCCTGCCCCAGGTGGAACTGAATGTCAGGGCTACGGGCTGTATCATCCGCATACCAAAACCCGCCTGTTTCGAACAATGAGGACGAGATAGGACCGGCTTTAAACAGAACGTATTGCAATCCTGCCCAAAGGGCACGATCCAAGCGGTCTACACCGTCATAGGTGTAGGGGCCAGTGCACTCTTGAATGGCACAAAGGTCAATGTGATCCTGAAGATTTTGCCCCACACCGGGCAGGTGTTGCACCACATCAACGCCAACGCTGTTTAGATGATCAGACGGCCCGATACCCGAAAGCATCAACAGTCTGGGAGAGCCGATTGCACCCGAGGTCACGAGCACCTCACGGGTCGCCCGCACAGTCTGCAGCTTGCCGCCCTTTACCAGTTCGACTCCGGTCGCTCTGCCGTCTTCGATCAGAATGCGAACGGCATAGGCACTAGTCATAACGGTTAAATTCGGCCGCGTTTCAGCCGGCTTAAGAAATGCTGACGCAGCAGAGGAGCGGCGCACATTTCTCTGTGTTAATTGGTAATATCCAACGCCACCTTGAATTTTTCCATTGAAATCGGGGTTGTATGGCATGCCGTATTGCTGACCCGCGCGAATGAACGCATCACAGATCGGAAGTGCACCCCGTGGCATGGAGACCCCCAACGGGCCGTCGGCACCGTGGTAGTCATCTGCAAACCGCTCATTTCCTTCGGCACGTTTGAAATATGGAAGAACCTCGCGGTAACTCCATCCGTCGCAGTCGTGGATATTATACCAGTCGTCGTAATCCGCAGGATTTCCGCGGGTGTAGACTTGTGCATTAATCGAACTGCCACCCCCAAGCACTTTTGCCTGCGTGAACCAGACTTCGCGGTTATTCATGTTCTTTTGAGGAACCGTTGACCATCCCCAACTAGCGATACCCTTTGTCATTTTTGCAAAGCCTGCGGGCCAGTGAAACAGTAAGCTGCGATCACGCCCGCCCGCCTCCAGTATCAAAACGGACACATCTAGATCTTCGCTAAGGCGGCTTGCAAGAACGCATCCAGCAGAACCTGCCCCCGTGACGATATAGTCAAATTCCAGCTGCAATCGTCCCTCCCGACTCAAGCAAATGTAACTATTTAGTTACGTGAAACGTTTCACAAAATGAAACACGAGTCAACAATTGACTTTTACTGTTTGCTGAATCTTTGAAATCCGCTGCTATTTCAAATCAAACTCAGGAAGTTTTACCGAGGCACGCGACCGAGTCGCGTTCAACAAGGGCCGGTTTGATCATTGTCATCGTGTCAACTCGATCACTACCTTTAATCTGCTCGATAAGTTGTCTTGCGGCCACTTCGCCAAGTCTGCGCGGGAAGATTTCAACAGTTGTTAAGCCCGGCAGCACCTGTGCTGAGGCTGGAATGTTGTCAATTCCAACAACCGACACACTTCGCCCCACGCTTTCACCGGCTTCATTGATCGCCTGATAGGCACCTATCGCTGTCATGTCGTTAAAGCCAACAATAGCCGGATGCTGAGTTTCCTTTCGCCTCAGAATGTCACCAACGGATGTTCTGCCGAATTCAGAGCCTTCACCACCAGAAAATACCTCGAAGACTGCTGTTCCGTCGCCAAATTCTTCTATCGCCAACTGGATGCCAAGCTTTCGCCTTACCCATGTCGTCGTATGCTGGTATCCACCAACAAAACATAGGTGACGGTGGCCATTTTCTAAAAGGTATCGCGCCGCCAGTTTACCCGCAGTCAGGTCATCGGTGCCCACAAAATTGTTTTCATCATCCAATCCCCTGATACACAGAACATTAGGTATGTTCCGCTGTTCAAGCAAAGGGAAATTGTTCAATCCTGTCCCGAGCGCAGGGCTAATCACACCCCCCGCCACACCCTGAGATACCAACCCTGACAGTAATCTGTTCTGACGTTCAAAGTCGTCCTGAGAAGTGCACAATATTGTCATGTAGCCTTCAGCCCACGCGGTTGCCTCGAACGAGGCGACAAATTCGTTGAAGAACGGGTTACTAATGTCGTTTATAATAACGCCAAGCATCGTCGAGCGACCTGTGCGAAGCCGAACAGCGGATTCATCTCGGATAAATCCCAGCTCGCCAGCCGCTTTCAGGACTTTCTCACGCGTTTTCTTCGCGACACGCCCGCTACCGCTTAGCGCGTAAGACGTTGTGGCGATCGAGACGTCCGCGTATTTAGCGACGTCGGAAATACTGATCTTCTTCATAGGGCCAGGATACATACTTATGTGAAACGATTCGAGTAAAAAAACCAGAACGCGGCTGAATTGCGCCAAAATGGTGACTCTAATTCGTGTCCTTTCAAGAACTTAATTGAAGACTGCCTACTTCAAAAAGCCGTCAGCCAGCGATACGATCAGCGATGCGGTCGATTCCGCGAGACGGTGGCCAAGCGATGCGTCTTCGGCAACGAGAACCTTCGAAACACCGTCGATTTTCGCGGCGACGTCTCCCGCTGCTGGGGCCGAAACGCCTGCACAGAGAACAGTTACGTCGCCAAGTGCTTTTGCGGCGGTGACAGCTTTGGCGGTGGCGTCCAGTACCAGTTCGCCGTCGGTGAATTCTGCAATGAGAAGAACAGACATTATACGGCCCCCGCTTCTTTGAGTTTCTCAACCAACTCGTCTACCGAGCCAACGACTATACCGGCGGCGCGCGCTGCGGGCTCTTCGGTTTTGACAATTTCCAGACGCGGTTTTATGGCGAAGCCGTAGTCTGCGGCGGTTTTCTCGTCCAGCGGCTTTTGCTTCGCCTTCATGATGTTCGGCAGCGACGCGTAGCGCGGCTCGTTCAAACGCAGGTCAACAGTGATCACGGTCGGCATTGCGACTTTGATGGTCTGCAGACCACCGTCAACTTCGCGGGTGACAACAGCGTTGTCGCCGTCGATGTCGAGCTCCGACGCGAAGGTGCCTTGCGGCCAACCCAGCAGAGCCGAAAGCATCTGACCGGTTGCGTTCATGTCGTTGTCAATCGCCTGCTTCCCAGCCAGAACCAGACCAGGCTGCTCTTCCTCGACAACCTTGGCGAGGATTTTCGCAACAGCCAAAGGCTCGATGTCGGTGTGCACGTCATCTGCGGCAATAACCAGAATGGCACGGTCAGCCCCCATCGCCAGAGCGGTGCGCAGGGTTTCTTGAGCTTGCTTGACTCCAATAGATACAACAACGATCTCTTCTGTCTTGCCGACTTCTTTCAGACGGATCGCCTGTTCTACAGCAATTTCGTCGAAAGGGTTCATCGACATTTTGACATTTGCGAGATCAACACCGCTTCCGTCCGCTTTCACACGAACCCTCACGTTGTAGTCGATCACGCGCTTTACAAGTACCAATACCTTCATGGGGGTGTTTCCTTTTTAGGATTTCGATTCGGGTTAACAAACGGTTTTGAATCGCTCGACGATGATGTCCAGCACTTCATTTGGATCTCGTTTCCACCAATTATTCGCCGAGAAAATCTCAACTTCGCACGAACCAGCATAACCCGCATTTTCGACCGCAGCACGAATGGCTTTCAGATCGGCGACACCGTCTCCCATCATGCCACGATCCAGCATCATATCGCTGGTATCAGCCAACCAATCGCAAAGATGATAACCGAGGATACGACCGTTCGCACGGGCTGCCAGTGTTTCAGCCAGAGTTGTATCCCACCAAACATGATTCACGTCGATCGCCACGCCGACGTTGTCGGCTCCGACTTGATCCACAACGTTCAACGCATCCGCCGCAGTCATCAGAATTGTCCGATTGCCCGCCATAGCAGGATTGAGTGGCTCAAGCGCAAGGTTCACGCCGCGTTCCGAGGCGAAAGGCGCCGCTTTAGCGACACGATCCGCCAAGATTTTCTGGCTTTCCAGAATACCTTTGCTGTCGGGTTCAGGTCCGCCGGTCACAATTGTCAGAACAGACGTTCCCAGAGCGGCAGCTTCATCAATGGAACGGTTGAAATCATCCATGATCTCCTGCTCTGACGGAAATGCAAGCGGACCCGTCAGGAACGGGGTACGGCAAAGTCCAACGACCTGCATACCCGCTTCACGGACACGTTGGCCGAGGTCCTTGGCACGGTTTCCGAGCTCTCTTCGCCAAAACACAATCCCACCGTATCCCCGACTGGCACAGCCTTCGATCACCTTTTCTGGCGACCACCCGGCACCTTGGCCATCCAAATTATGGCCCAGCGTTGCCGTGTTTAGGGCTAGTGACGAATAATCCTGTGAAAAATCACGCATCGTCATACCCCGTAAAGCTTGAGTAGCTTACCTATCCTGTCTGCAGCCATATCCGGATCTCGTAGTAGACCGCATTCATCAGCCATTTTAAAACAATCCGCGAAATAGGGTAGAGATCGCGTAGATTGCGCGCCGTTCAGCATGATGAAGTGATCCTGGAAACCGTTAAGCCAAGCCAGAAACACAACACCCGTTTTGTAGTGTTGAGTAGGCGCCCGGAAGATATGTCGCGCGAGCGGCACAGTCGGGTCTAGCGTCGCTCGGAAAGTCGCTGCATCGCCATCGGTTAGCTTGTTGACGGCATAGGCCGCCGCAGGAGCAAGTGGATCGAAGATCCCTAATAAAGCATGCGAGAAGCCCTGATCGTCGCCCTCAATCAATTCAGGATAATTGAAATCATCACCGGTGTACATTTTGACACTGTTGGGCAATCTACGACGCATTACGATTTCTTTTTCAGCTTCCAGTAGTGAGACTTTGATACCATCGACCTTCGCTTCATTGTCCGAAATGACCTGCAGGCAGGTCTCAAGCGCAGACTTGAAGTCATCCGACCCCCAATACCCCGACAATTGAGGGTCGAACATTGTCCCGAGCCAGTGAAGGATCACAGGTTCATCACAAGCGGCCAGAACATCCCGATACACCGAGACATAATCCTCAGCCCCTTTGGCGACCTTTGCCAATGCGCGCGACGCCATTACGATCAGGCGACCACCGACTTTCTGGATAGCTTCCACCTGTTCAAGATATGCTCGCTTCACATCTTCCAGGGTAGTGGCGTCTGCTGGGTCGAGATGATCAGTGCCGCAACCGTTAGCGACTAAAGCATCGGGTAGTTCTTCCTTGGTACGACGGATAAGTTCCAGGGCACCATTCCAATCAAGGCCCATCCCACGTTGGGCGGTATCCATCGCTTCGGCAATACCCATGCCCAGACCAGCAAGATAGTGGCGGAACTCCATGGTTTTGTCCCAGTCAACATTGGCCGGACCGGTCGGGTCATGATCACCGAACGGCTCAGAGACCACGTGGGCCGCGGAATATAGCACGCGTGAAGAATTTGAGGTGAGTGTTGAAGCCTGTACCGGTGTTCCAGTCAGTTCATAATTATAAAAGACGCCTTTGGCATCTGGAAGTTGAATTCGCATTCATAAAACCCTCAGAAACGGGGAACTAGCATTCCTGCATCCGCCGAAATTGCCTGTCCGGTTGTGTAAGGAAGCTTGCCACTTGCCAACGATGCAATAATCGCACCCATGTCTTCTGGCTGGCCGACACGCGGTAACAAAGTCAGACCCTCTTTTGCCCGCTGCTCATACATTTCAATCACTGGTTCAGTCATATCAGTTGCAATCAGGCCAGGTTGAACGTCATAAACCGAAATGTTTTCTTCGCCCAAACGTACTGCAAAAGCTTTCGAAACCATCGCAGCCGCAGATTTCGACACACAGTATTCGGCACGCGGAACTGCCACCGCTACCGCGTTCGAAGAAGTAACATTGACAATGCTATAAAAAGCCAATGCGTCTCGATCACGCGCCAGCAAACGCTTTGCAAATGCCTGAGATAAAAAAAACATCGCTTTGGAATTCACAGACATACAACGATCATAACTCTCCTCGGAAACTTCCAGAAGATCACCTCGCTGCAGCACACCAACTCCTGCATTATTCACCAGTGTAGTGAGTGGGCCGATCGCAGTTTCGATCGCATCTAATTGCGCTGAGTGACATGAGATATCTGAGACGTCAAAAGCCATCGCGATTGCGTTTACCCCCTCGTTACATATAGTTTCTACCGCGCGATGAAGCTCCTCGTCATCAAACGGCCCGTTTACTGCGATTGAAAAGCCTTCACGCGCCAGAGCGATAGCCGCTGCAAGGCCTATACCCCGAGAAGAACCTGTGACTAGTGCAGCTTGCCTTTTCATGTTGATGCTCCCTTCGCCAGAAGCTCTCGGGCTATAATCATGCGTTGGATCTGGTTCGTCCCTTCGTAAATCTGGGTGATTTTGGCATCACGGTATAGCCGCTCTACTTCAAAACCACGGATATAACCCGAGCCACCGAACACCTGCACTGCGTCAGCAGAACGTACCACGGCCATGTCACCGGCGAAACACTTCGCCATAGAACATGCCCGCGTAGCATCCTGACCGGTATCGATTTTCGAAGCTGCTGAATGAACGAGCAACCGTGCTGCTTCAACGTCTTTGGCAATATCAGCGAGCAGCCATTGAACACCCTGAAATTCAGAGATTGGCTTTTTAAACTGTTTACGTTGTTGTGCGTATTCAGTCGCGGCTTCGAGACCGGCTTGCCCAATACCCACAGCCAACGCACCGATTCCAACGCGGCCCTTATCAAGAACACTCATCATCATGTGGAACCCACGACCTTCGGTGCCCAGCAAAGCGTCAGGGGAAAGGCGAACGTCATCGAACGACAACGGGCCGACCTGGCTGGCACGCTGACCCATTTTAATTTCTTTCGGTCCTCGCATGACACCATCTGCGTGCAAATCGACGATGAAAATGGACATTCCACGATGGCCTGCTTCTGGGTCAGTGCGCGCAAGTACAAAGCCAATGTCAGCGACGGGCGCATTATGAATCCAGATTTTGCCTCCGTTGAGCACCCAGCCGTCACCGTCACGGACCGCAGTCGTACGAATTCCGGACACATCAGTCCCTGCCTCAGGTTCTGTGATACAATAAGCTGGACGGATTTTTGCGCTGAGTAGGCCACTAAGCCATTTCTCTTGCTGTGCATCCGAGCCGTGGCAAACGAGCAAGGACGACACAAGCTCAATCAAACCGCATTGATCGGCGATCGAAGCATAGCCGCGCGAAAGCTCTTCCATCACGATAGCATAGGTGACGGTATCAAACCCGGGTCCACCCAGTTCCTCCGGAACACCGATTCCAAAAAGCCCGAGTTCCGCCATCTGATCATAAATTTCGGCAGGAAAGCGAGAATCCCGATCGAGTTCTTCGGCTAAAGGACGGATGACGTCATTAGCAAATTGCCGGGTCATATCCCGGACTTGTTTATGCATTTCGTTCAGGTACATTACCTCACCCTATGTAACTAATTGGTTACATTTTTAAGCGACTCCTCAAGGGAACGTCAAGGATATTTTTTGCACTTTAAAATTCTTGAACTATTTGGTGAATTATATTATATAACCATTCAGTTACTTATTGGAGACAAGAATGAACCCGAATACAAAAGTAAAATTCGGCCGTGTGGATATTGAAGTTTCTGCTTTTGGATTCGGAACGGCACCTATCGGCAACATTTTTCGCGAGATCGATGAAGGAACCTCGGACGCAATGATCCAAAGTGCTTGGAGCGCAGGCGTGCGATATTTTGATACGGCGCCAATGTATGGGCATGGCTTGTCTGAACTGCGTACGGGCCATTCACTACGCTGGGAAAACCGTGATGACTTTGTTTTGTCGTCCAAAGTTGGACGGGTGTTGAAACCGGCACGCAAACAAGACATCGACTATGCCCCATGGACAAACGCCGGTCGTTTCACGATGCATTTTGATTACAGCTATGACGGCATTATGCGCTCTTTTGAAGACAGCCTTCAACGAATGAACCTTGAAAGGATGGACATCTGCTTTATCCACGACATCGACGTATTTACCCGCGGTGTCGAGCAACCGGAAGTATTTGAACAAGCCATGGATGGTGCTTGGAAAGCGTTGTCCAAACTAAAAGAGGAAGGCGTTGTTAAGGCCATCGGCGTGGGCGTAAATGAATGGGAAGTTTGCCACGCCGCTCTTGAGCGCAGGGACTTTGACTGCTTCCTTCTTGCTGGGCGATACGCACTTTTGGAACAGGACGCTCTGGACACATTCCTCCCGCTTTGTGAAGAGCGTAATGCAGCAGTTGTCGTCGGTGGCGGCTTCAACTCGGGCATTCTGGCCACAGGGGCAAAAGAAGGTGCAAAGTACAACTATGCCCCTGCGCCAGCCGATATTATGGAGAAAGTCCGCAAAATTGAAGCTGTTTGCGCCGAATACAATGTGCCATTGCCAGCTGCGGCATTACAGTTCGTGGTCGCCCATCCAGCCGTGCCAACCTTTATGGCAGGCACTCGGACCGTACAGCAGCTTGAACAGAACCTAGAGTGGTTTAGTCTAGATATCCCAAGCCAGTTCTGGGCAGACCTGAAAGCAAAAGGCTTGCTGCGCGAGGACGCCCCAGTTGCGTCTTAATGACTGATTTTCCATTGTCTGCAGGCGTCTACGGATACCGTGATGTATCCGTAGGCGACTTCATCGAACTTGGGCCCATGACAATTTCAGCAGACTTGGTCGATCATTTCGCGGCTGTATCGGGTGATCGCTATGCATTGCATATGGATGACCACTATGCGGTCGAGCATGGGTTTGACCGAAGAGTGGCGCATGGTTTGCTGATCTTATCAGTCGTGGACGGCATGAAGAACAACGCGCCAGCCAAGCTGGACGGTCTCGTCTCGCTTAGCTGGAACTGGTCGTTCAGATCCCCGGTGTTGGTGGAAGACACGATCCACGCAAGATTGGTAATTGCGGACAAGCGCCTAACGTCCTCTGGCACACGGGGTATACTTGGGCTTAGTTTTCGCGTGTTTAATCAGCATAATTTCTTGGTTCAAAACGGATCGAATGAACTACTTTTTGAAATCTGACGGACCTTTTCGGGCTGCCCTGACGCTTTTACCATTTCTGCAGCCGAAACCAACATTTTCTGAAGTCCCGGCAAACCTGATCCGGATGCAGGCAAAATCAACCCAAGCACTGCCTGATTTTGCTCCTTGCGTACCAGACTTGCAATCAGCACCTTAAGTCCACGTCCATCGTCACTGTTGGGTTCGCTCAATGGAACCTGGGCCACTTCACCATCACTCAGTTTGGGTAATCGATCTATTTGGTAAAGACTGGCAACAGAGTTTCCCCGCGTTTCCCGTCCGGTTGAGAATGCTCCGATGTGCAGCATACGCTGCGCAACCATCCCGTAAAAACTGGTGTGTTGGCTGCGGTGCCTAAGTTGCCTTAACACCGGTGGAATAACGACTGACAGCGCACCCCAGCCCTGCGACCTCAGTCCGATTTTATGCGCCGCTGCGCCCCTGAGATAGGTCCCCTTTTCGTCGCGGTCGAGTAGGCCCATCTCTTCAAGTGAAGATGTATGCCGTATCACCGATGAGCGGGGCAAACCCGTCCCTTTTGCATATTCCGCAGGGGTGGTGAGCCGTGCATCCAAGGGAGCTTGTATCACAGCTTCAAACTGCTGAACTGCACGATTATATGTGTTTGACATTCCGCCCTCTATCTTAGAAACTCGGACGGCAAAAGGGCAGCACCTTGTGACAGAACGGCATCGTCGCTTCTGTTCCAATCTACATGCATCTCTGCCCAGATATCTGCCTTGACCGAGGTTGTTTCGCATCCACGTGGCATGATCGTCGCAAGCGGAACTTCAACCCGCAAGGGCTCCGGTGTGCCAGATAAAACATCAACCGCCACTTGAACGGCTCTGGCTCCCATACTGGCGGGATAATCCAGCGCGACCATGGGAACTTTGTTGTCCAAACACATTCTATAAAACCCGTTCAAATCTCCTCCAGTATGGGCGGGTGGGCGGCCTTCAAGTTCAAGCATTCTGCTTAGAGATCCTATGCCTTGTAGTCCACTATCGCACCAAACACCATCCGGAGGTGATCCGGTCGCCTCTAGCAGTCGATCCACGGCCTGATAGCCGCCGTCCTGTGTTCAATCCGTATGACTGACGGCCTCAATCCGAATACCGGGAAAGTCAGAAAAGGTGGACAAGGCTGCATGCTGACGGCGCAATGCCGGGCTGGTCCCATCAACCCCCGACAGCATCCAGACACGCCCGTGCTCCCCAAGATGTGTCGGACAGCCAATTGCAATACCGTCAGCCCAGAAGACGTCTTCGGTGTCAGCTTCATCGACGTGTCGAATCCTGACTTCCATACCATCAACGCGCTCAATGCCTTCTTTGACTAGCGGCACCATTGTCGAGGTGAATTTACGATCACTTTCGCTATCATAGATGATCAGAATTTTTCCCAAAGTCTCTCTCCTATTTGTCAACGCGGAGGCGTTTCCGCCTGAGTTCTGACCCCGAGAATTGACCGAAAACCCTATTCTGTCAGTTCAATCAAACCGGATAATAACCATATTTTATACTATACCAATATATGAGCATAATGTACTTCATCTACGCTGTGGTTTGAAAACCAGCCGCGCGAATAGCTGCTTCCGCGCATTCCACGTCTTCGTGGTCTGCAGCACCAGATACGCCGATACCTCCGATGCAGACGCCATCGCTAAAAATTGCCACACCGCCGTGCCATGTAATAAGGCGATCCCTCGTACCGATTCCAAGGCTGAGAGTTGGCTTTTCAGACATACGTGTTCCAAAATCGCCCGACGCTTTGCGTAACGTGGCTGCAGTAAATGCTTTGTCCATCGCAAAGCTTTCCGCCGGTGCGATTACGTTGTCGGTCCTTAAAAAAGCCACAAGACCACCGCGTGGGTCACAGACAGCGGCCGTCACATCCCAGCTGTTCGACTTTGCATGTTCAACGGCAGTTTTCACGATAGCGAGCGCTTCATCTGCACTAATTTCACATCTGGTGACGGTCATTTTTTCCTCCAAATTGGGTTATCTGATCAGGATTGCGCGGAAGTCATTCACATTCGTCCCGGTCGGACCAGGAGCAAAAATATCGCCGATTGCATCGAACGCAGTATAGGCGTCGTTATTGACCAATGCGGCGGACGGATCGATTCCTGCTACACGCATCCTGGATGCGGACGTTCCGTCAACAAAGGCTCCTGCACGGAAGTCGCGCACAAGCGGGTTTTCAACGCTGACATTCTTGCGGTTTTGGAAGTCTAATATTCCGTTGATACAATCGGACAGACTCGCCAATTCATCATATAGGTTTTGCTTTGTCTGCTCTGTCGCTCCGTCGGCAAATTGCAGAAATACCAAATGTCTGATCATATTACTCTCCTATCGAGTTCAGAACGACGGCGTGCGTTTCTCACGAAACGCCGACAAGCCTTCTACCAGATCGCTTTCCATCGAGGCGGCCCAGCCACCAAGGGATTCGATCACTCGCTCGCGTTCTTCACCTTCGGCAGCGTTGATCAGCATTTTGGAAATCATTGTAGCCTTCGGACTGCGCTTAAGCACCTTGTCGGCCAGAACTTTGGCAGATGCCATGCCTGCACCGCTTTCCACGACCTGATCTACAATGCCCAAATGCAACGCAGTATTAGCTTCGAATATCTCGCCAAACAATGTCATACGTCGCACAATTTGCGCTCCCAACCGGCGGGATGCACGTTGCGACCCGGACCATCCCGCGATGATCCCCAAGCCTGCTTCGGGTTGTCCGAGTTTTACATGAGACTCTGCAATCCGATAGTCTGCGCAAGCTGCTAGTTCCAGTCCGCCGCCAAGGGTATGGCCGTTCAATACTGCTATTACTGGCTGGCGTAGCCGTGCAAGTGCATCAAAAGCATCATGACCATCACGCACCCATCGCAACGCTAAGTCCTCTGCGCATAAGGAACTCCAATCCTCAATATCGCCACCAGCAGAAAACGCTTTAGATCCTTCACCCGAAATTATAACCACCCATGCATTGCTTTTTTCAATTTTGCGGCACGCATCAAATAACTCGTCCACCAGCTGGCCCGTAAGCGCGTTTAGCTTGTGCTGCCGACGAATGGTCAGCGTGGCAATCGAGTCATCAATATGAAGATCAAGGCATGAAACAAGCGTCATCCCAAACTCAAACCCATTGGTTGCTCAAGAAACAGTGCCTGATCCATGGTTTTCAAATCTGGTGAAACCGCCAACGCAACATCTGCTTGGTCCAAAATGTCCATTTGAAGGTCTAGACCAGGGGCGATTTCAGTAACCATCAGACCATGTTCGGTCAGTTTCAAAACACAACGTTCAGTGACATAGGTCACATCCTGCCCATGCGCGATCGCTCGCTTGCCCGAGAAGGACACCTGATCGACCTTTTCGACGAACTTGGCAAGTTTGCCTTCTTTGGTAATAACTAGTTCGCCATCCTCTATTAGCATTTTAGCACCAGCATTGAAGTTACCCGAGAAAACGATACGTTTTGCGCGCGTGGTGATGTCAACAAACCCACCCGCCCCAGCGGTCCGGTGCGGCATTGCCGATAGGCGCGAAACGTTTACGGAGCCGTCTTTATCAATCTCCAAGAATGACAAGAGCGATGCATCAAAACCTCCGGATTGGAAATATGTAAATTGATGAGGCGATGCAACAAACGCCTCGGCATTGGCCGAGCAGCCAAACTTAAAATCCTGCAATGGAATTCCACCAACAGCCCCTTGCTCAATCACCCACGTGACCGAGCCGTGCAGGCCCTCTTCCACCAAAACCCGTGGGACATTGGCTGAAATACCAAACCCAATGTTGACAGCCCATCCGTTTTTTAATTCTTGGGCGACCCTTCGGGCAATGACTTTGCCCACATTGAAATCAGGAATTCCAAATGTACTTAGTGGCCGAATAAGTTCACCGGAAATCGCCGGATCAAACTCGGTAGCGGTCGTCTGTAATTGGTCCGGTGCGACAACTACAGCGTCTACCAAAATTCCCGGCACACGAACATCATGTGGGCGGATCGATCCGTTCATTGCAACTTGCTTGACCTGGGCGATGACTTTACCACCGCAGTTATGTGCAGCAAGAGCCATTTCCATGGCACCAAGATAGGCACCTTCGTGTTCAAAGCTCAGATTGCCTCGGTCATCGGCGGTTGAGGCCCGAATTATCGCGATGTTAGGGCGGAGGGCTTTGAAATATAGCCAGTCTTCACCTTCAAACTCTTTTTGCTCAACGATTGGTTCGATCCGCGCCGCATCGTTCATCGCGCCCCCTTCTAGTGCAGGATCGACGAAGGTCTCCATGCCAACCTTGGTCAAGACGCCAGGGTGCTGGGCGGCCCCTCCGCGCAACATATCAAAGATGACACCTGATGGCAAATTGTAAGCTTTGACTTCGTTTTTTCCAATCATCTGCCAAATCTTTGGTGGCTCCATTGAAGATGGGCCAGAAATGTACGAACCGCCGATGATGCACGCTAGCAGGCCTGGCTTGGCAATATGGTCGGTACCCGTGGTCCCGAACATGTCACCCGCAGCAATTGGATGCACACTTGTTATATCGCGCGGGGAGCCCTCGGTATCAAATCTTTCGCCCAAGGCGGCCAGCACTGCATCGGGACAACACAGGCCACTTGACGAATTGACAGCGACGATGTCCCCATCAACGACCATTTTTACGGCTTCAGAAGCGGGTACAACTTTGGACCCTTGGGGCATTACATTCTTCTCCAATCATCTTAAGTAACTATCTAGTTATAGCGAGGGTTGAATATGAGTTCAAGGTAAATTAATGATGGCCAAGGCAGATAAATCACATTATGTAACTAATAAGTTACTTATTCAAGTGGAGACGGCCAATGAACATATTCTTTCAAAAAAACTACCAGCGCTCGTTTGGCACATACCCGTTAAAGGGCGAGGTCGCTGTTGAAGCGATTCAGACCGCAACTAACGTTGGATATCGCGCGTTCGACACTGCACAAATGTACGAAAACGAGCTAGAAACCGGCGAAGCTCTGGCTGCGTGCGGCATTGCAAGAGAAAAGCTTTGCATCACAACCAAAGTGCACCCGGACAACTTTGAAGAAAACAAATTCATGGCATCTGTTGAGCAAAGTTTGAGAGATTTACGAATCGACTATGTTGATGCATTGTTACTTCACTGGCCGCCAATCGGGGGCAATATTGCGCCATCGTTGAAGCTGCTTGAAAAAGCGCAACACTCCGGGTTGGCGCGAAATGTGGGTGTATCCAATTACAATGCCCGGATGATGCGCGATGCGGTCAAGATTGTGGACGTCCCATTGGTTACTAATCAGGTTGAGTTTCACCCGCTATTGAACCAAGACATTTTATTGGCAACATCTACAGAAACCGGCATTCCTTTGTCGTCGTATTCGTCGGTCGCACGGGGCGAAATCTTCAGGTATCCTGAATTTGTCCAGATCGGAGAAGGCTACGGAAAATCTGCCGCCCAAGTGGTTCTGCGCTGGATCTTGCAGAAGGGTGTTTCGATCAACACAATGTCAACCAAGCCAGCTAACATCCGGGCTAATTTTGAAATCATGGATTTCACATTGTCGTCAATCGACATGGCGAGGATCGATGCCCTAACCCATACAAAATATAGGATCGTCGATGAAGATCTAGTGCCCTGGGCACCCGCATGGGACTAACCTCATTATTTAGAAATAAAGGGCGGCCCAAAGGGCCGCTTCAAGTTTTTGGGGAGGTAAATTATTCAGTAGTTTCCTCTGATCAAATCGCTGGCTTTTTCCCCGATCATGATCGTGGGCGCATTGGTGTTTGAGCCTACAAGGCTGGGCATTGCAGAGCTGTCGCAAATGCGGATGCCTTCAAGACCATGAACGCGCAGTTGGGGATCAACCACGGCCATTTCATCGGTGCCCATCTTACAAGTACACGTGGGGTGGTAAGACGTTCTGCCATACTTGCGCGCGTAGTCTTCAAAATCCTTTTGGGTTTTCACACCCCAATCAGGGTATTGAATACGACGGATATATTTTTGTAGGCTTTTTTGCTGAAACATCTCAACAGACATTTTCACCCCTTCGGCAGACGTTTTCAGATCGTCCGGATGCCCCAGATAATTCGGATCAACCAGTGGCGGGTCCGCTGGGTCGCTAGACCTTAGTCTGACCGTACCACGTGCCTTTGGGCGCAATGTATACGAGTTGAGCGTTATGCCCGAAGAGCCTGCCGGAACACTTGGAACACCCTCTTCCGCTCCTGCGCCGGCAAGGAAATGGAATTGCAGTTCTGGTACAGGGTTTTTCGGATTTCGATCCCAGAAGACGCCACCTTCAACAACGTTTGACGTGATGGGACCAGACCGGAACAGAGTATACTGAATACCCGCCCACATCATCCAATGAAGCTTGTTATACTTATCCAAGCTGTGGTGGCCATTCAGCTCTGCGACGATGTCGATGCCGAAATGATCTTGCAGGTTTTCGCCCACACCGGGCAAATCGTGCACGACTTCGATGCCGTGCTCTTTCAGGTGAGCGGCAGGTCCGACACCGGACAACATCATTAGTTTTGGTGTACCGATTGCTCCAGACGTTACTAGAACTTCACTCGAAGCATGTGCAATCGTAGAGGCCCCTCCGGCTGAATACTCGACACCGATCGCCCGATTGCCGCTGAAAACAACTCTTTTGACCAGGGAACTTGTTTGAACTGTCAGGTTCGGGCGCCTCATCGCGGGCTTTAGATATCCAACCGCAGCCGAGCAACGGCGGCCGTTCACGACGTTCACCTGATAAGCGCCTACCCCTTTTTGAACTGGTCCGTTGAAATCAGGATTATAAGGGATACCCATTTCCTGGCAGGACTGAATAAAGGCACGCGTCATTTTCTGTGGGTCTTGAAGATTTGAAACGCCGTTGGGGCCATCAGTGCCGTGCCATTCACCTGACAAGATTGTATTGCCCTCGGCTCGCAGGAAATATTTTTTTATGTCGTCGAATGCCCAGCCCTCAGCGCCTTCCTCGTTTGCCCAGCGATCATAGTCAGCGGGATGGCCGCGGGTAAAGACCTCGGCATTGATTGAGGATCCTCCTCCGAGAACCTTACCCTGCGCGAAAGGGATTTCGCGATTGTTTGCGTGTTTCTGTGGAACCGTGTCAAATCCCCATGTGCGCGGGCCAGCGGTAAGCTTGGAAAAGCCCACAGGCATGTGAATGAAAGGATGGCTATCATTATCGCCTGCTTCCAGAACAAGTACTTTCACATTAGGATTTTCAGACAGGCGGCTCGCGAGGACACAGCCCGATGATCCACCTCCTACTATTACGAAATCATAGGTTCTATCAACCATCACTTCACCCAATGGTCGCGGTTACCAAGTTCAATATGAACTGACTTAATCTGGGTGTATTCCTCAACCCCGTACTTGCCGGCTTCGCGTCCCCATCCGGATTGCTTAAAGCCGCCAAGCGGAAGCTCCGGCCCGCCGGCAAGAGTGGTATTTACCCAGAATCGCCCCGCACGCACGCGGCGGGTTACTATCAGGGCCTTGTCGATGTTCTTTGACCACACCGAAGCGGCAAGCCCGTAGTCAGTGTCATTTGCAAGGGTGATGGCTTCGTCCAAAGTATCAAACGGTGTTATTGTCAGAACCGGTCCAAAAATCTCTTCACGCGAAATAGGCATATCAGGTGTCACATTCCCGAAAACAGTTGGCTCGATATATTGCCCCTGCCCCATATCCAGCTGACGGCCACCGCAGATCAGGGTAGCTCCATCTGATTGACCTCGTTTGATGTATGACATGATGGTCGAGTTCTGTGCATCTGTAGTAATTGCACCAACTTGAGTGGCTTCGTCCAACGGATCGCCGATTGTGATCTTAGAGAATTTGTCTTTCAGAAGCTCCGCAAACAGGTCGGCGACCGAGCGTTCGACAAGCAATCGCGAACCGGATACGCAACACTGCCCCGTGTTGAATGCAATACCAAAGGCAACTCCGTCAGCCGCATCTTCCAGATCAGCATCGGCAAAAACAATCTGTGGGTTCTTTCCACCAAGCTCGAGGCCTAGCTTTTTGAAATTGGACGCAGCGGCCTGAACACAGTTCTTACCAACTGCCGTAGATCCGGTGAAGGAAAGCATGTCTATATCCATATGCTCAAGCATTGCCTGGCCCACTTGTCGACCCGAGCCCGTGACCACATTCATTACACCATTCGGCAGACCTGCCTCGGTAAGGCATTCCGCGAGAATCAGTGACGTGGCCGAGGTCATTTCCGAAGGTTTGGCTACAATTGTGCAGCCTGCAGCAAGGACATATGGGACCCGTTCACAGAGGATAAGAAACGGGAAGTTCCAAGGAGTGATAATTCCAACAACACCAACTGGTTCGCGGGCTACAACGCCAAACATGTTGTCGCCAAGGTTGTTGAAACAGTCGCCGTGAAGACTGCGCGCAATACCGGCTGCATATTCGAACATACCCACGCATCCGGCTACTTCACCACGTGATTGTGAAATTGGTTTTCCGTTTTCAAGCGTCTCCCAATAAGCGATCTCCTCCGATCGTTCACGAATACGATTCGCTGCCTTTAATAGAACCGTCGCACGTTCTGCACCGCTTAAGCGTGACCATCGACCATCTTCAAATGCTTCACGAGCGACAGCCACCGCATGATCAATATCTTCGACCGTGCATTTCGGTATTACAGAAACAGGAACCCCATGACCCGGAGAGGCGCGCTCGAATACGTCGCGATGCTCAGCGGCCACCCATTTTCCATCGACGAAAAATCCGAACTCGCGGGGTTCAGATGGCACAGCTAGTATGGTGGATGATTTATCCATGTCTTCCTCACAAACACAAAATTGTCGTTAGTTCAAGCATATGTAACCAATCAGTTACGTCAAGTCAAATTGTGATAAGGCCTTAGAAAACGATCTGCGTTTTCAAGTCTTTCGGGCGACCTGGAAGGCTATCAAAAGCTATCTGAATATCATCCACCGCATATTCGGCACCCGTAAACCTTTTGACATCGATTCGACCGAACTCCAGCAATGTCAGCGCGTCATGCATGTCTTGGCCCATCCCAGCAACTGATCCCTTAATCGAATTTTCTTCAAGGATAGTCTTCAAAATGTTCAGCGGTAGTTCAGCATCTAGACCGGTAATTCCGAATGCAGCGACATGTCCGCCTTTTCGGATGAGTTCAAAGGCAAGCTCATAAAGTGCGGGAACACCCACGCTTTCAATGGCAATGTCCGCTCCGCGACCTTCAGTGTGTTGAAGAACAACCTCTTTCAACTTTGAGGGATCTGATACCCCGAAATCTGCCCCGGCTTCAACCGCCATTGCGACCCGGTCTTCTGACAAGTCCGCCACGATGATTGGCGCAGCTCCGATCGTCCGCAGCAACTGAACATGAAGGTTTCCAATCGGGCCCGCGCCAATAACGGCCACCGATTGCCCGAATGTGACATTCGCCTTCCGAGCGGCGCGAACGACACATGCCAAAGGTTCGGTCAAGGCAAGAACCTGGTTCGGGGTGTTGTCTGAGGCCTGGATTACCAAATGTTCAGGCATGATGACGTATTCTGCAAAAGCACCATCCATAGTGATGCCCAGCTGATTCATGTCAGGACAGTTCAGAATTTCATTGCGGCGGCACCAATAGCAAGTGCCGCAACCGATATTCATGTCGACAACGACCTTTTTCCCAATTTTCAAGCGATCTACACCCTCACCTATGGCGGCAATCGTGCCAGTAAATTCGTGCCCTGGAACCATAGGAAGGCTATCTGCTGCGTAATGGCCATTGAAAATATGGATATCTGTCCCGCAAATCCCACATTGCGAGACTCTGATTAAGACTTCACCTGCACTCGGTTTTGGAATGGGGCGCTCGTGGATTTCGAACTTTTGGGGTTTAACTAGGACAGCCGCCTTCATTGTACCTGCCATAGCAATACCCTACTTCACGATCTTTAATTTGGATCTATCAATTGTCAGAGCAATCGCGATAATCAAAACGATACCGAAGATCATTTGTTGCTGGGTCGCATCCACTTCCAGATAGACCATGGCCGCGCGTATCACCATCACGATGAGTGTGCCAATCGCCGTGTTTACAACACCACCAACGCCGCCAGTCAGAGGCGTGCCGCCTACAAGTACCGCGACAATCGCCAGAAGTAGAAAACCATTTGCTAGATTTGCGTCACCACCGGAAAGCTTTACCGAAAACACAAGTCCTGAAATCGCGGCCAGGGCCCCTGATAGAGCGAACGCTAGGATTTTTATGCGATCCACGTTTAGCCCGGAGGCCGCCGCAGCCAATTCACCAGCACCCACAGCCTTAAGCGACCGTCCGAACGTTGTGCGTGTTTGAAGATACCAGCAAATCGCCAAAAGCACGATTGCAATGATCAGTTCGTTCGGAATGCCAAGGGTACGCTCAAACATCCAGCCAAAGCTAATTTCCCGCTGTTCCGCATTCATATGAAGTGCACGCTGACCCGACAACCACATCGCTGCGGACAGAGCAACAAAGCCCATGGCCAAAGTAGACACAAAGGATGGCACATACAGACGCGTTGTTACGAAACCCGACACTGCCCCAACAACGGCCCCTACAAAGATACAAAGAATCGCAACAGCAATGCCAAGATTGAACAAATAGACTGTAGCTACCACAGTTACCAGATTGGCCATTTGCTGCACTGATAGGTCGATACCGCCAATGTAAATCGCGAATGTCATGCCCAAAGCCATGATGAACAGTGGCACAACATCCGCTGCCAAAACGACAAAACTTGAGATGCTAAAAAATGCTGGGTTGACTATGCCAACAACGAGGATCAGCAAGAGCAGTGTCATCCAAGGTAAATGCGGTTTGATACGTTCGATGTTCATTGTCACGGCCTCAAATCATGTGATGGACGAGATCATAGAGCGATGGTTTCGCCCCCGGCGTTCCATCGAAACGCTTCTGTTCTTCGCCATCCTTCAGAACGATAATATTATGAGATAGACCAATTGCCTCTTCCAGCGTGTCGGCTACCAGAATGATACCAATGCCTTCTTCGCACATATTTCGGATCATATCGTAAACGTCTTCTTTGGCACCGATATCGAGACCGCGAGTCGGGTGGTCCATCAACAGAATATCCGACCCGCTCGAGCGCCATTTGGCCAAAACAACTTTCTGCTGGTTTCCGCCAGATAATCCACCGCAATCCTTATAGATATCCGGTGTCTTAATGGCCAATTCCCGGACCTGTTCCTCGGCCAGCTTTTTTTCTTCGCCGATGCGAAGAATTCCCGCAGAAGAGTAATTCCCCATCTGACTGAGAGTAATGTTTTCATAAACATTCATCCCCCCAACGATCCCTTCAATCTTACGTTCGCGCGGAAGATAACCTATGCCGGATTCCACCCCTTTTTGCGGACACGGCTTGGTAATTGGATTACCTTTCAACGTAATACTCCCAGAATCGGGGGCATAATATCCGAAGACAGTTCGCAGGATCGCTTCGCGCCCGGACCCTTCTGTGCCAACGAGACAGAGAACTTCACCCGCATGCAGATCAAAGCTGATATCCTGATACTTATTGCCAAGCGATACATTCTGCATCGACAGAAGAACCTTACTCGCGTCGTAGGGTTTCTGTTTTTGTTCGCGATAGTATTCTTTGTCGATCTCGCGACCCACCATCTTGTGCTGGATGCTATCCACATCTGCACTCTCGTGGTTCACAACATCTACAACTTCGCCGTCTTTCATGACATAGACCCGATCGCTGAGATCCAAAACTTCGTCCATGCGGTGGCTTACAAAGATAAAACTGGCACGCTTGGTCAGTTCGCGAACGATCGAGAACAGCAGCTTGACTTCCTCTTTCGCAAGAACCGAAGTTGGTTCGTCCAACAGGATGACAAGATCGCCGTCAATTCGTTCTTCCAGGGTCAGAACTTTGGCAAGCTCAACCAACTGACGCTGGGCAAATGACAGTTCGGCAGTGATCATACCCGGGTCGATATCCAACTTTACCTTGGCCAATTGATGGCGCGCTGCCTTTGCCATGGACTTCCAGTCAATCACGCCCCAGCGGACGAACTGCTGTTCGAAACCAAGGAAAATATTCTCCATAACCGTCAAGTTTGTGATCAGGCTTTGTTCCTGGAACACCATACCAATGCCGCTCTCCATCGCCTGGCGAGGATTCTGAAATCGAACAGCTGTTCCATCCATCGTGATGGCGCCACCATCCGGCTGATAGGCGCCGTAGATCACCTTCATCAGCGTGGACTTACCTGCCCCGTTTTCGCCAACCAAACCAACAATCTCACCACGCTTTACGGAAAAATCGATAGCTTTCAAAGCATGCACACCGGGAAAATACTTGTCGACTTTTTTCAGTTCATACATGTCTGATGTCCCCGCTACTTCACAAAACTGACAGAACGGCGATCTGTCGAAAGCACGACAGCAACGATAACCAGCAAGCCGAGCACACCCGACTGGATGTATCCTGGCAGGCCAATCACTACCATGCCATTATTAATGACATTCACGATCAGTACACCAATCAACGTGTTCCAAACACCACCGATACCGCCCCAGAGCGCCGTACCGCCAACAACGACAGACGTAATGGCAACAAACATAAAATTGTTGCCTGTTGCTGTTTCCGCAATGCCGATACGGCCCACCGCCAGAATCGCGCCGACTGCGTAAAAGATCCCCGCCAGGGTGAACCCTAAAATACGGACACGGTTCACATTCAGGCCAGATGAGTGCGCAAGTTCTTCTCCACCCCCAACAGCGTAGAAATTGCGGCCTAGTGTTGTGCGCGACTGGATAAACCAGGCAATCAAAAGAAACAGACCGGCAACATAGACCATAATCGGGAAACTGAACCAGCGTTCCGTCAGAAGCGCCCGGAAGATTTCATCTTCTACGCGAATTCGATCTCCACCCGTCAAAAGAAGAGCAAATCCCGTACCTACAAATCCCATAGCAAGCGACGCCATGAATGAAGGAACTTTAAGTTTTACGTGGACCAACCCGTTGACGAAGCCAACAATGCTACCGACAACGAGCGCCAAGGGCAGCGCCAACCAGGCCCAGCTGGCCAGTGTTCCGCCCATGCCAATAAATACAAACGCAAAGATCACCGCAGTGACCGAGACCGTGCCTTCCATCGACAGGTCAATTGATCCCATTATGATGATGAATGTCACCCCAACTGCCACCATCAATGGTGGGGTCGAGGCAATGGCGATACGTGCAAAATTTCTTACAGATAAGAACCGCGGCTCTACCAGAGTGAAAAACAGGATGAGTATGAAAAGTACGAGCAAAGGCGCCCATTTCACGAGAAACTCTCGCTTCATAAAACGATCCATCCGCTCCTCCCTGGCAGGATGTGAAATTTCAAAGTAGGGTCGCCGCAATTAGCGACGACCCGAGTGTACAAATTACTTATACATGATTTGACCGTTCGATGGACCCCAGAAGTCAGTCCAGTTGTAGGTCGGCACATTATCTAAATAGTCGCTCTTAAAGGCCAGCGCGTCGTCCGGCGTAACCATGATGGTCGGGCCATAGAATTCACGATGTGCGTTCGGCTCCTCAGAGGGTTTGAATGCACCCGTTGCAGCATGATACGCTAGCGAAGCGGTAATACCGCCACCCCAATGGGGGTTAGTGAAGACAGTTGCGAGGATTTTCTTTTGGGCCACCAGCTGAACAGCTTGTGGATTGCCGTCGTACGAAACGATTGGCATGCCTTCGATACCTTCGGCGCGCAGTGCTTCCAAAACACCATATGCTATGGTGTCATTTGCACAGTGAACTCCAGTGATTTCGTCACCAAAGCGGGTCAGGAAGCCAGACATGACTTGGTTCGCTTTCTGAGTATCCCAGTCCGCGGGCTCTGCCGCCAGTAGCTCGACATCAGGATAGTCTTTCAGAGCATTTTTCAGACCTTGCAGACGCTCAATCGCCGGGTTGTTCGAGGGAATACCACCCAGATGTACAACGCCGCCTTTGCCGCCCATTGCTTCCAGCATGATGCGTGCGGTCTGCTCGGCAGGCTTCTCATCTGACCAGCTCATATGACTGACATAATTGTCTCCGAAATCCCAAGGATGCAGGTCATCAGTTTTGTTCCATAGGGTTGAAACGTAAGCTCCGGCTTCCGCACATGCTTCAACAACAGGACGAGCGTTAGGTGCGTCGTTTGTATCGATGGCCAGTGCAAGATCACCGTTGGTTTTAGATAGCAGCGCTTTTACGTCTGCCAGCGACTTTTCAGATGAACCTTCGTTGATCAAGTGAGTCAAGAAATCTTTAGGCTTACCTAGGGTTTGAACGAAGGCCTCACCTCCCGAAACGATTTCATTCCAGTAGGGGTTGGTGCGGTTCCGATAGCTCCAAGCCACTGTTGGGTCTGCAATTGCAGCACGGGCCATACCAGGACCAAGCAGACCCACGGCGGCTACACTTCCTAGACCTGCCGCCGAGGCGAACAAAAAGTTCCGGCGATTCATCTTCTCTTTTTCAATATATTCTTTGATGAACGACATAGATTCCTCCCATTATCATCAACTTTATTTGCGCCTACCAGCATCTACCACGCTTAACTCTATCCGTAACTGGTCAGGCATTAATTCGCATATAACGCACTAGTTAGTTACATCATTGATTTGAATTTTGTCAATAGCTAAGTTATCTAGATAAATAGGCATAATTGATGTACTAGAGAACGAACGTCGAGTTAGATTTCATAATCTGATTGACGACAGGAAAATGTGATGTTTGAAAAAAAGAAAATTACCCGATCCCGAGACAGCGAAGCAACCAAAGCACGTATAATTACCGCAGCCCGAAAAGAGTTTGCAGATCTCGGTTTCGGTGGCGCCCGTGTCGATGAGATTGCCGAAAA
>MDTA01214807.1_pt1 | contig 25248 bp, 25 predicted proteins | sample 811151 | NCBI WGS metagenome assembly MDTA01 (sample SAMN05326648, study PRJNA326480) | marine metagenome | isolation source: seawater | place: Indian Ocean: South | collected 2010
TGGAAGCGCAGTAATGCGTGCAGCTGACCAGTACTAATAGCTCAATTGGCTTGATTTATGCACTGAAAAAAATTTTTTATGTAATGATATAGGCTCTAAAATACTAAGATTATTATTTCCAACAAAAATTAAATGTTAAAGTTTTCTCAAAAAATTATCTATATAATTAATTATTTATTTTCAAACAGTGTGAATGAAAATAAATTTTTAAAAAGCTATTTTAAAAACGATATAATATTTTTTGACATTGGTTCAAATTTTGGGTCAGAATTTGATCTTATAAAAAAAAATCTAAATATTAAGAAAGCTTTTCTTATTGAACCTTCAAAAAAGTGTGCTGAATTTTTGAAAAATAAGTATTCAGATAAAAACGTGAAAATAATTAATTGCGCTGTTTCCAACAGAAAAGAAACAAAGTTATTTTACGAGTATAATATTTTGTCTCAATCATCATTTTATAAATTAAAAAAAAAACATGTTTTATTTAAAATAAAAAATAGTTATAAAATTCAGACTTTAAAATTAGATAGCTTTTTTAAAAAACAAAAATTAAAAAAAATAGATTTGATTAAAATTGATACCCAAGATCATGATTTAGAAGTTTTGAAGAGTGCTAAAAATTTATTAAAAGATAAAAAAATCGGATTAATTAAAGTCGAAGTCACTTTTAACTCAATTTATAAATCTCCTTCAAGGGGAGAAAATATTATTTCATATCTTAATGATATGAACTACAGATTAATTAATGTTTCCTCTGTAAAGTTTGAAAATAACAAGTTAATGTTTTTTGATGCTTATTTTGCAAAATAATCAGTAATTGAAATATTGTTTTATTATTTTACAAATAAAATTAACTTGAATTGGTTTTAATTTCAAAGAAGAAGGCAGCCAGAGACCTTTGTTGCAAAAATTTTGAGCGTTAGGACAATTAATTTTTGTATTAAAAAATTTTTGTTTATTTAGGCTAGGATAAACTAACCTACTAAGAATGTTAAATCTTTTGAGAAAATTTTGGAGTTTTTTCGGGTTTTTTACATATATATCAATAAACCATGGACATTCGTTAGGTTCAAAACTTTTTATTTCAATCTCCTTAATATTTTTAAGATTTTGAAAATACTGATTAAATAGACTTTTTTTGATCAATATTTTTTTTCTCAAATTTTTCATCTGTGATATACCTAAGGTGGCTTGCAAATCAGTGAATTTTAAATTTAAACCATAATCTTTATAAAAATCACCACCATCATTAAGTCTTCCAAAATTTTTAAATTTTTTTAATTTTTTAAAGTACCTTTTATTGTTTGTAACAATCATTCCGCCTTGACCAGTTGTAAAAAGTTTTGGTGCACTAAAAGAAAAAGATGCAGCAAGGCTTTCAGTACCGTGATGAATTTTCTTTTCAGTGAAACTACCTATGGAGTGAGCACAATCCTCAATTAAAGTAACTTTTCTTTTTTTACATATGTCTTTTATTTTTTTAAATTTTCCATATCTTCCGTTTAGTGTGACGTAAATAACTACTCTTGTTTTACTAGTTATTAATTTGCTCAAACTTTTTGGGCACATACATAAATGATCTGGTTCGATATCAGCAAATTTAACTTTACAATTTGCAGCTAAAACAGCATTTGCAGTAGCAACCATTGTATAACTTGGAACAATTACCTCAGAATTGGGTTTAAGATTTAAGCATTTTAACATTGCAAACAATGTAAGAGTTCCATTAGGGAAAGAAACTGCATATTTTGATTTTACAAAACTTGAAAATTTTTTTTCAAATTTTGCATTTACTTTATTTTCAGTAATCCATCCATTAGATAGGATATATTTTTTTACTGCATTTTTATCTAAATTTGTAATTAAAGGTTCGCTTTGAAATATAAGTTTATTTTTTTGCATAAATATTAAGACTTATTAATATACCTCTTTGATTTTTATGCGGATAATAAGCTTTCGAATGATCATCATAATCTCTGTGCCAAGTATCTTTCCAATTATATTTTTTTATGTCTTTAAAACCAGATTTTTTGAGTAAATTTTTTATTTTATTAAAATCGTAAGTACTTTTATGGTAGAATGTTTTTTTATTTACTTTCATTTTACCAAATAAAGGTCCAATTACTTTATCTATATTTTTAGTTTTTTTATAAACTTTAATTAGAGACTCAAAATTTGGAATTGATATTCTTAAAATGGCTTTTGGTTTTAAAACTCGTCTCCACTCTTTTAGTGTTTTTAATCCCTCATCAAAATCAAAATATTCAAGTACATGCGAAGCATAAATATAATCTACCGAATTATTACTAAATATTTTCAGATCGCTCACATTTCTTTTGTAGTGAATATGTTTATGATTACTTAAATCCACATTAACAAAATTTGGAATATTTCTTTTCCCAGCACCTAAGTGTAAGTTAATTTTCTTTTGTTTCACTTTCTTAGATTTATTTTTTTAGCTCTTATTTTTGCGTCCTTAATGCTAAAACCTAGGTTATTTAAGTCATTTTTTAACATTATTTCACATAAAACTTTAAATTTTGTTTTTGCTTTCCATTTTAAAATTTTTTGTGCTTTTCTTGGATCCCCTCTTAGGCTTGGAACTTCTGCTGGTCTCAAATATGTTTTGTTATTTATAGTAAAAACTTTTTTCCAATTAAGCCCAACTATCTTACAACATTCTATTATAAAATCTTTAATTTTGTAATTTTCTTTTGTGGCTATAACAAAATCGTCAGGTTTTTTAAATTGTAAAATTTTCCATATTCCTTCAACATATTCTGGTGCATATCCCCAATCCCTTTCGATATTTATATTACCAAGATTGATTTTTTTAATATCTCCATTAATTAATTTAGCAATGTTAAATGTTATTTTTTTAGTTACAAAGTTTAATCCTCTTCTAGGAGACTCGTGGTTGAACAAGATGCCAGTTGCCGCAAATAATTTAAACGCTCTTCTGTAATATCCAGTTAAATAATAGGAAAAGACTTTAGAGCAACCGTAAGGACTTTGAGGTAAAAATTTAGTATTTTCATTTTGCGGTGGCGGGCTAGCTCCAAACATTTCACTAGAACATGCTTGGTAAAATTTTATTTTCTTATTATTTTTTCTAATAAATTCTAAAATTGTTAAAGTTGATAGTGAATTTGTTTGAATTGTCTGTTCTGGCATTTTAAAACTTATCCCTACATGACTTTGGCTACCTAGATGGTAAATTTCGTCTGGTTTAATCTTCTTTAAGCATTCATCTATGCTATACACGTCCGTTAGATCTCCATAAATAGTATGAAATCTTTTGGGGTATTTTTTATAAATATGATCTATTCTTTCAGTGTTAAATATACTAGATCTTCTCATCATCCCATAAACAATATAATTTTTTTTAAGTAATAATTCTGCTAAATACGATCCATCCTGACCTGTAATTCCAGTAATAAATGCTTTTTTTAACATACAATTAATTTATAAACTTTCTTTAATATAAAATAAAAATAAAATGTATAACGATTTAACTATAGTTATTCCAACAAAAAATGAAGAGGATTGTATTAAGAGTACAGTTGAAGAACTACAGAACCTTTCTTTTAAAAACATATTAATTATTGACGCAAATTCAAAAGATAACACTATAAGTATAGCTGAAAGGTTAGGATGTAAGATTATTAATCAATCAGGTCAAGGTTATGGTTCAGCAATTGTTCAATCATTAAAAAGCGTTGATACTAAATATGTTTGTTTTTTTGATGCAGATGGATCTTATAATCCTATATCTCTTATACAAATGTATAAGGAATTAGTAGAAAGTAATTATGATTTTGTATTTTGTTCGAGGTATCAAAATGGTTTAAAATCTGAAGATGATACCTTTATTAGATATATTGGGAATTTTTTTTTCACAAAGTGTTTATCTATTTTATTTTCACTGAATATAACTGACTTTTTATTTCATTATGCAATGTCAACAAAAGAAAAGTATGAAAGTTTAAATTTAGAATACAAAAGTTTTAGCCTTTGTTGTGAGGTACCAATCAAAGCGAATCTAAAAGGGTATAAATTTTTGGAAATTGCATCTAAAGAAAGAAAAAGAGTTGGTGGTATATCAAAGGTAAATGCATTTAAGGATGGTCTCATTATATTGTTAGATATGTTGAGATTATTTATCAAACAAAATGATTTTAAGCAAAAATAAAGAAAACTTATTAATTCTTTTTATTACCTCCTGTATACTATTTTATTTTCATTTTTATTTTATAAATTTCGATAGAACCATTTTTTCTTATCCAGAGGTTGAATTAATAGCAGTTTATCATGCATTATTAATGAATGATGGATTTTCCGAGTCTTATGATCATCCAGGTTACACACTTTTTTATTTTTTTGCGTATTTAATTAAATTTTTAGATCTAATAAATATCATAGAGGCTTCATCTTTATCAGAGATTTTTAGTTATAATCTTAATGGGAAAGAATTTAAGGAAATCTTTTATGTATTAAGAATACAAAATTATATAATACAAATCTTAACAATTTTTTTTGTATTAAAAATTTTTGATAATTTTCAGATAAATAGCTTTTTTAAGATTTCAATAATATTAATTTTGTTATTAATACCAAATTTTACTTTTCTTTCATTTTTAAATCACAATATTACTTTTGGTTTTTTTCTTTTAATTCTAAGTATTTATTTTTTATCAAAAAATTTTGACTCAAAAATTAATATTTTTTTATCCTCTTTATTGTTGTTTTTATCAGTATTCACAAAAATACAATTCTTGCCTTATTTATTTATATTTCCATTACTTTTTTTATTTTTAAAAATATTTAAAAACCAAGATACAAATAACTACGAGATAGATACGATCAGAACAAAAATTGGAGTTTTATTACTATTTTCAACTATAATTGTGTTATTTTTACTTTTTTATAAATTAGAAATTTTAAGTTATTTTCATTTCTTAGTATTCTTTTTTTACTTATGCTTAAGTTTTTCTTTTTATTTAACAAGTTCAAATAAATTAATTTTTTTTGATAAATTATCGCTTATTGGATTGTCATTTTTTTTAGCAAATTTTTTTCTCAGCATTCATTTTGTACCTAACAATTTAAAAATAGTTTATGATCCTTTTTTTTCTAATGACGCTTTTTTTGCAAATACTAATTTTCTTGAGTTTGAGATCATTAGTATCATTCAATCTTTCAAAAAATTGTACTATTTATATTTTATCGATTTAAATATTTTTCAATCTGAATTTAAATTTGATAATAAAAATTATATTTCTTTGAAACCATACTATCTTATGATGAATTTGACTTTATTGTATTTTATTTTTAAAAAAAATTTTCAAATGATTTTATTAAATTTATGTTTAATAATTTTGATACTTATTATTCTATATATTAATTCTTCGGCTAGAGTGGTGTCTGAATTTCAATATTCACTTTTTACAGACATATTGAGCTTTAGCTTTTTGATTTATTTCTTAAAAAATATCATTCTTGTTAATAGAAATAGAAATGCAATATTTTCATTTCTTTTATTTTTAACAATTTTAATTAATTATGATTTTGTAAATAGAAATATTAAAATAAGAGACAGTTATGGTTTAAACAATTCATCTTTTGATGAAGATTTGTATCAACATTGTTCTAGAAAACCGTATTTGTCAAGAATACAAAATCAAATTAATCCATATTTAATTTACTTTTTATCTAATGAAAAAAAAATGCAAGAATATAAAAAGTTAAAAATAAATTCAGATAAATGGTTTTTCTCTGTTTGTGAAAAATTAAATTAAAAAGATGAAACTAATAAAAATTCAATTTTTTATATTATTAGCGTTATTAATCTCAATTGAAATTATTTCGAGTGTTTTAATCAATAGCTATTATAAAAAAAATTTACAAAAGTTAAATGTAGATTATTCTTTTTCATTTAAAACAATAGGTGATGTAAAGCCAAATCAAAACAAATTTGAGTTGAATTATTTTGGAAGACCTTTTTTTGTGCAATTTAACGATCAAGGAACTAGAAATAAAAAAAATTTTTGTGAAGAGTGTAGTAATATTTTTACTTTTGGAGATTCCCAAACTTTTGGGTTATTTATAAATCAATCAGATACATTTGTAGAAAAAATTCAATTCAAACTAAATAAAGATTATAGAATATATAATTTAGGTCAAACTGGCATTACTATTAATAGCATTATTGATCATTATGAAGACAAATTTTTAGGAAAAATAAAAAATTCAATAATTTTATTTTTTTTTAGTTATGAAGATATTTTAACATCTAGTGTAACTAAAATTTCAAAAAGACAAACTATTAAAAAAAATTTTTCAGAAAGTAACAAATTTAATAAAATAAAAATTTTTCTTAAAAAATATTCTTCAACCTATTTATTACTCTCAAAAATTAAAAATAATAATAACTCTATTCAGATTCCTTTAGATAATTGGAATAAATTTAATTTAGACATAAAAAATAATGAGGAGGATTTGTATTTCGAATTTAAAAAAGAATTTGAATTATTCGATCATAAGATTGAAATGTTAAAAAAGTTATCTAGCCAAGACAAAAATTCTTTTGTAGCGTTTTTTTTACCTTCACCAAAAGATTTATTAAATAAAAATTTCAAAATCGAAAAATATTTAAATAAAAAAAAAAAATATCAACTTTTAAGCTTAAGAGATGAATTTTACCCTCATAATTTAAAAGATTTATACTTTATTGACGTCTTCGATGAAAAAATTGTTGATATGTATGAAAATTATGCTCATTTAACAAGATTTTCAAATAATATAATATCAAGTTTTGTTTTTGATTATTTAAAAAATTATATAATTAAATAGCTAAAAAAATTAAGTTATATAAATTTAATTTGTATTTTCTAAAAACATTATTACACTTTCGGCATAACTTTTATAACCATATTTATTAGGGTGACCACCCCAATATTCTATGTTTTCTTTCATATTAGAAAGAACAACATCATGTCTTAATAATTTAAAATTATTTTCTATTATTAATTTTTCAATTAATTTAATTTTTTTATTATAATCATTTATATTTTTTAGCGTTTCATTGTTAAAAAAATCTTTTAAATTGATGTTTTTATCACTCATTTTTTTTAATTCAAAATCTTCTCTTGATGGAATTAACATAAAGTAAATATTAACTTTTTTTTTTATTATTGTTTAAATTATTTAAATATTTCGAAAAATATTTTAACAAATAAAATCTTTTTTCAATAGAAGCACCATTTCCATATACTGCATTAAATCTTAATTGATCAAACTCAAATTTGTTATTATTTTTTTTTTAAGATAATTTTTTTACTTAACTTAGAAGAAATAGGAGTATATATATAATAATCTAAAATAGAAATTATTCCAATTGATTTTAATACAGCTTTAATATTTTGATCTTTTTTAAGATCATTTTTTTTACAGATACTGTTATCTATTTTTATTTTAAGCTCTTCAAGTTTTGACACCCAAAAATCTGAATTAAAGTCAATGTAACAAAATGATTTTCCATAAATAAAATCATTTTGTGGATATAATGTGATTAGAATATTTTTATTATTTTTTATTGCAATATCAGATAAATATATATAATTAAATATTCCATAACTTGGAATACCAGCATTATAAGCATTATCTAAAAAACTGACAAAACTATCTTTTGTATGTGCATCATAACCATAAGTGTGACTGTCACCAATTACAACTAGGTCAGCATCTTCATATTTTATCATAGACCTAAAACCAAAATTATCAACATCTGCAATATTTTTTTTGAGCACATATCCTAGTTCGGGATGATATTTTTGATTTGAGGACGGTGTAATTGGAAAAGGTGTAAATAGTCTTATTGATAATTCTAATATTAAAATAAAAATAGAAAAAAAAAGAAAATAAAATAAGATATATTTTGTTTTTTTCATTGCATTTATCTAGATTAGTCTAATTTGAATTTATTTTTGTAATCTATTTTTTTACTTTTTGCTTGCTTATTTTTGTATAAAACAAAATTCTCTAATACTAAAATGTCTAAATCTGTTCCCATAAAACAATTATAAGCATCTTCAATATTACAAACTATTGGCTCTCCTCTAATATTAAACGAAGTATTAACTAAGACTGGTACATTTGTGATCTTCTCAAATTCAGATATTAAATCATGAAATTTTTTATTTGTCTTAATATCTACAGTCTGAATTCTTGCTGAATAATCAACATGTGTTACCGCAGGAATTTCTGATCTGACAACATTTAGCTTTTCAATTCCAAATAAATTTTGTGCCTCTTCTGACATTTCTTTTTTTTTATTATTTTGGATTTGTGCTACTAAAAGCATATATGGGCTATCACAATCAATATCAAAATACTCTTTAACTTTTTCTCTCAAGACTGCTGGAGCAAAGGGTCTAAAACTTTCTCTAAATTTCACTTTTAGATTCAAATTTTTTTGCATTTTATTAGATCTTGGATCTGCAATAATTGATCTTGAACCCAACGATCTAGGACCAAATTCCATTTTGCCCTGGAACCACCCAACAGCTTTTTCATTGCTTAATTCTTTTGCAACTAATTTTAAAAGATCACTTTCTGAGAATTCCTCGTAATTAGCACCTAAATTATTTAGTTTTTTCCTAATTTCATCTGAATTATAACTTGGACCCAAGTATGATCCAGACATCATATCTATCCCATATTCTCGTTGATTACCAAGTACATCGTACCAATAATAAAGAGGTGCCCCTAAAGATCCTCCTGCATCACCAGCAGCTGGTTGTATCCAAATATTTTTAAAGAATTTTTCCTTAAGAATTTTTCCATTTGCTACACAATTAAGAGCCACACCTCCTGCCAAACAGAGGTTTTCAAATTTATAAATTAAACTTAAATTTTTAACAATTTTAAGTATTATGTATTCAATCACCGACTGTATAGAAGCTGCAATATCCATATGGAATTGAGTTAATTTGTCTTTTTCTGGTGATCTAATTTTCTGACCGAATAAATCAATAAATTTATTATTAATCATCGTTAAACCCGTTGCATAATTAAAATATTTCATATTTATTCTAAAAGATCCATCTTCTTTTAAATCTAAAAGATTATTTAAAATTTTATCTTTATATTTTGGAGTTCCATAAGGAGCTAAACCCATAACTTTATATTCTCCACTATTTACTTTAAAACCTAAATAGTATGTAAAAGCAGAGTATAGTAATCCAATTGAGTGAGGAAAATTTATTTCTTTTAAAATCTTAATTTTATTTTTTTGACCTAGAGCAACTGTCGTAGTGGCCCATTCTCCAACCCCATCTAGTGTAAGGATTATAGCATTTTCAAAAGGACTTGGATAAAAAGCACTTGCCGCATGACTTAAATGGTGTTCAGAAAATAATAATTTATCATTTATATCAAATTTTTTATCTATACTTTTTAAATAATCACCAATAAGTTTTTTTTGAAATAACTTTTCTCTTAACCAAATTGGCATTGAAGCACAAAATGATTTGAAACCTCTTGGTGCAAATGCTAGGTGGGTTTCTAAGAGTCTTTCAAATTTAAGAAATGGTTTTTCATAAAATATTATTTTATCTATATCATCAAGTTTTAATTTATTTTCATTCAGAATTGATTTAATACAATTAGATGGAAAAGCAGGATCATGTTTAATTCTTGTAAATCTTTCTTCTTGGACTGCTGATAATATTTGATCATTTTTTAATAAAACAGCTGAACTATCATGGTAAAATGCAGATAATCCCAGCAAATATGACATTTGTTAAAAGATTGTGTAAATAAAAGGAGCAACAGCTGTGCCCTGTGTTAGTATTATCAAAACACCAAAAATTATTAATACTAAAAGTATCGGATAAAGCCAGTATTTTTTTCTAGCCTTAAGAAATCTGTAAAATTCAATTATAAATGACATTAGAATTGATCTTTTAAATTTGTTTTATTTTTTCTTTCTACCCAATATGAGTTTATTTTACTACTAAATTTTAAACTCAACAAATCTTTACCAAATAACACAATCAATATTTTTATTGGGAAGATAGTTCCAAAATACACTATGAACATAACAATTGGAGAAATAATTTTACCTAATAAATAACCAAATTTTGTCCATAAATTATTAAGGGGTTGAAGAAATTTTGAATTTAAAAAACCAAGTATAAAAAAAATTACAGATATGGTTAATAATATTATTGTTCTAAAGTCAAAATTATTGTCGAAAAAAAATAAGGCAAGTATTAAAAAAAAAACACTAAAAACATATCCAAAACTTTTATTAGAGGGTATTTTATTCATTATCTGTTAATACTCTTTAGTACTTCGTTGGCCACAATATTTGAGCCTTTTCTATTATAATGACCACCTATATTCAATGGAAAAAAATTTTTTGGATCGTCATACTTGTCAAATAGCGCTTTTATATCAACAATTTTAATATCTAAATTTTCAATTATTTTTATAACATCTCGATAATTTTTGAAAGTTTCTTTGTTATTTTGCTTATAACTATATCTTGCAAATTGAGGTAAATAAACAAAGACTAAGTCAATATTATTTTTATCTGTGATTGCTTTTATTTTTTTAGATATGTTGGTAAATAGCTCCAAATCATATCTCATATATTTACTCCGTGGTTTCCATATAATTTTTATCAATAGACCCCTAATTCTTGTTAAAGTTAAAAAATTTTTAAAATTTTTTTTCTTTAAATTTTCTCTTCTTTTTATCTTTTCTTTATATTGATTTTTTTGTTTTTCCTCAAAAATAATTTGATCTTTAAGGATGGAGTATAAAAATTTATCAGTTTTGTTTTGATTAAGAAATAATTCTTGATTAAAATTATCTGAGTTGAGATACTCCTTAAGAATTTGATCTTTTTTCGTAAATTCTAGCTGAGATAAATCATTAGCCTCAGCAAAAAACCATATAACCATTTTCGGATTTGAAACATTTAAAATTTCTATTAAACTTGCAAGTTCTAATAAAGGACCATTTCCTCCATAAGAAATATTTCCAATAGTTAGATTATCTTTTCTCATATTACCAACGATTGTATTAGGCTCATTTAAACAAGCACCATGAGCGTAAGAGTCTCCAAGAACAATTACACTTGGATTATTGTCCCAAACTTTATCTGGATTATTCAACCCATATCTGTCACTCTTATATTCTGAAAAAAAACCTAGTTCATTACAATAAATCGTAATTTGATTTGATATTCCTGATAATGGTAAAAAATCTTTTTTTTTATTTAGATGCCAATATGGTGCAATTGTTACTACCGCTTTAGGATCAGTTAAAATTTTTTCCTGATAATAATCAAACCTTCTTCTTGTATCAAAACCATCAATTTTACTTATAGCTTTCTCGTACTCGATACCTCTATAGTAGTTAAAATTTGAAAAGGTTAATATTAACTCTATTATAAAAAAACTTATTATTACTGATATTGATATTGAGATAACTTTAAAAATTTTTTTTTTGTTTTTTTTTGGCATTATTAAAACTATCTATTTAGGACTTAATTTGTTAAATAAATATGTCAAGAATCTATAAAAAAAATGAATCAATTTAAATTAAATAGTTATAGTAAAATATTTTTATCAACAATAATTTTATTATTATTTATAGAATTAATAGGGCAGGTTATTTACTTTTTTGTAAAAGAAAAATCTTTTTATAGTTATCACTTAAATAAAAATGAAACTTTTACGTTCACAGATTTTAGGTCAGGACAAAAATTTAAACCTAACATAAGTGCTTATATGCCTGGATATCCTGATAATTTAGAAACTAATCAATATGGTTTTATTTCAAATAACAATGATAAACATAATCTTAAAAATTTAAAAAAAAAAATGTTTTTTTTGTTGGTGGTTCTACTGTTGAGGGAAGAGGTGCTTCATCTAACAAAACTACAATTCCATCAAATTTAGAAAGGTGCCTACAAAAAGTTGATAAAGATTTTCAAGTTATTAATGCTGGATTTAGTGGTGACACAGCTTTTCAAGAATTTCTGAGATTATCAACTAACATTATACCAAACTATAACACGTATGCTGTAATATCTCTTTCAGGTAGAAATGATGCACATAATTCTTTTATCCTTAATGATACTTGGAGAGAAAACGACAATTTATATTTCAAGAGAATGAATTACAAAATTAATAATCTAAAAGAAGATTGTATTTTTTGCGCAATAAATCAAAAGTTATTGCGAATTTCTTTATCATATTATTCTTTGAATTATTTTATTGAAAGATATTTTTTAAATTTTCAAAGTTATTCTAAATTTGACAGAGATATGAAAGCAGAAAATAACTTTTCAATGTCTAATAAAAATATTTCTCCAGCTGCGAAGAACTTTGTTGAAAGTTTGAATTTATCAAATTTTTATTTAAAAAATAAGAAAATAGAATATTTCTCTTTTATACAGCCAGCATTAGATGAAAATTTAAAAGTTTTGACAGAATTTGAAAAAAATAAAAAGAAAATTTTTGAAAAAAAAGTCAATAATTTATATTGGGTCCAGATATTAGAATTTTATAAAAAGGCTATTGAGTATTCTAAGAATAAAAATTTTATCTATGATTTATCCGATATCTTTAAAGAATATAATGAGACTCTTTATTATGATAGTGTACATTATAATGATAAAGGAAATAAGGTAATAGCAGAGAAAATATGTTTAATTTTCAAAAATAAAAAAAATCTTTAAATTTTTTTTTTGTAGATTTTTTTTAGCAGCAAAAGTAAGGCCAATAATTAACCAAAAGAAAGCAGAGTTATAATTATTAAAAAAACTCCCTGAAGGCAAAAAGGGGAATAATAAAATGATAATTGGTATAATTAATGGTCTTACATTAGATTTATAAATTTTAAGATAAAAATTAAAAATTAAAATAAAAAATGTGATTAGCCCATATAGACCAATCTCCGAGATAAGCTCAAAATAGGTACTATGAGGATGAGTACTACAAAGATTATCAGAAAAATTTTTCTTTTGTTTTTTATTTAGTTTTTTATAAAACGTTTTGTCATCAATATTAAAATTTCCTGATCTATAGTATTCACAATTATTTCTAAAGTTTTTAATTCCTACCCCAAATATAGGATTATCCAAAAACATATTTCCTGCACTATAAAAATGAGAAATATAACCAAAAGTATAAATACCTTTATGGAAGTCAATACTAGTTTCCTTCCATCTATTTAAAGCGTTTGGAAAAATTGAATAGAAAACAATAATTAAAATTGAAAGGGAGGAAAAAATATATAATTTAATTTTTTTTTCTTTTAAAAATAAAATTATCAAAATTAGAGAAAAAATAAATAAAAGTAGACTAGTTCTTTCTAAAGTAAATATTATTGTTGGCAAAATTAATATAATTGATAATAAATATGATAGGTTAAAATATTTGTTTTTAAATAAATTTTTCAATACAAAAAAAGAAATTGATTGTATCAAAAAAAATTTTAAAATTACTCCACCAATAATAGCCTCATCATCAAAAATACCAGTTAGTCTTCCATTACTTTTACTATTAAATCCTAGTAAATTTTCTCCAAAAACATATTGATAACAAGTATCTAAACAAAGAAAACAAATTATTATTGATGAAATTTTATAAATTTTTAAAAAATGATTTTTTGTACTGATAAAAAGATATAAAATTATAAAAAATAAGAGAAATCTTAGGTACGCGAAAGATTTAAATAAACTTATTATTTTTTCATTATATTCAATCTGACTATTAAAAAAGAAATTAAATAACGAGGAAATTATGATTGATAAAAAAAAATAAATAAAAATTTTTAAATTAATATTTTTTATCCAAATTTTTTTACTTATTATATAAGTCAAAACTAGTATTCCACCTGTTACAACTAAAAGATCAGTAAAAAATGGACCAGTCAAAAGTGATAACGGAAATATAAAAACAATATAATCAACGTATTTTTGATTAATATATTTTAATTTATTCATTATTAAGCTGTTTTAAATCGTTCAATATTTTTTTTGCAATTAATTTTCTAGAAAAGTTTTTAATAACTTGATTATTTAATTTAAACTTTGGTTTTTTTATAAACTTTATTTTATTTATTTTACTCTTAGTAGTGAAAACATGACCAATATTTAAATTTTTAATCATATCAGACGCCTCTCCATTTGGACCAAAAAAAATAATTTTTTTTTTATAAAAAATGTATTCATATAGTTTTGATGGTATAACTTTTTGAAAAGTTTTAATATTCTTAAGACTAGATAAACCATAATCAATATAATCGTAAATTTTTTTATCAATCTTTGGATTTTTTAACTCAAAAATATAAAAATTAAATAATTTTCTTTCTTCAATTTTTTTTCTAAGATTATCAATTTCAGATCCTGTTCCTATGATATTAAAAAAAAATTTTGATTTATCAATTTTTTCACAAAAGTTAAGTATTTTATCAAAATCTTGAGAGAGACCTATGGTACCTAAATAAGTGAAGTTAATTTTTGATTTATTTTTTTTGAAATGTTTAAATATTTGACTGAAATTTTTAGATTTAATTTTTCTTTCCTGATAACCATTAGTTCTTACTAATATTTTTTTATTAGGAAAAGATTTTTTAATTTTAAATTTCATAGATTCAGTTACACAAATTATTAAATTTGAGTTTTTAATTACAAAATTTTCCATTCTTCTTAAAATTGAAATTATAAATAAACTTTTTGTTAAATTTAAATCAACTATTGAGTCTACCCAAAGATCTCTAATTTCTATTACTATTTTTGTTTTGTTTATTTTTGAGAGTAATATTGCAAAAAAAGCTACTGGCATTGGTGGGCTCGAGCATAAAATAATATCTGATTTCTTATTCAAACAATAAAAGAAAGATGAAATTCCAAAAGACAAGTAATCAAAAAAATTGAAAATAGAATTATCTTTTTTTGAAATAAATGACCAAATTCTGTGTATTACTAATTTTTTTTTTACTTCTTTTTGATAAAATTTATTTTTATATTCTTTAAAAACTTTTCCATATGGATAATTTGGAAAGCAAGTTATTAAATCTATATTAATTTTTTTTTTCCAAACTTCGATATGAGAAAATGACCTTTGAGCCAGAGCATTTTGTTCAGGAGGGTAATTGTCAGATATAAATAGTAATTTCATTAAAATTCTATCAAATTTTGATAATTTTTAAATATTTTATGATTTACTAATTTTAATTTAGGCAAATCTTCATAATTTTTTAAATTAGTTTTTTTAACAGAAATGATATTTTTATATTTACTTAATTTTATATCATCAAGTTTTACATATGGATCATAAATATATATTTTTAATGAACTTCTTTTTTTTGCAATAATTTTTAAAATTTTCAATGCTGGACTTTCTCTTAGGTCCCCAATATTTTCTTTATAGCTTAATCCTAGTAATAAAATTTTCTTAAATCTTTTTTCCTTGATAATTTTAAGGATTTTTTTCGAAACCCATGAAGTTTTTAAATTATTTGAACTAATACTTGCTTCAAGTGTTTTGAAGTTATTTTGATTTTTATTGATTAAAAAATATGGGTCTATTGGAATACAATGACCACCAACTCCTATTCCTGGTTTGAGTAAATGAATTCTAGGATGCATATTTGATAGTCTTATTATTTCGTCTACGTTTAAATTATTTATTTCAGAAAAAATTGATAATTCATTAACAAAACCTATCTGTAAATTTCTATAAGAATTCTCAACAAGTTTAACAGTTTCGGCGGTTCGATCAGATGTAAGATAAGTATTTCTATTGATTATTGAAATAATTTTATTAGTTCGAATACTACTGTCATAATTTATGCCGCCAATAATCTTAGGATTATTCTCTATTTCAAACAAAGTATTTCCTGGGAAGACTCTTTCTGGGCAATAACTTAAAAAATATTTCTCTTTTTTTTTGTATAGTAAATCTGGTCTTATTTTATTTATTTTTTTTCTTAATTTTTGAGTGGTGCCAACTTCCGATGTAGTTTCAATGATAATAAGATTATTTTTTTTTATTAACTTTCCAATACGAGATATTACAGACAGTAACGGCTTTAAATCTTGTTTTTTGCCAATTTTATTTGATGGCACAGTTATAATAAAAATATCTGATGGTTCTAAATGAGATTTTGGAAAAAATTTTTTTCCAACATATTTTTTTAATAAATTTTTAACATTTTCTTCATTAATTTTAGTAAATCCAAGATTTAAATTATCAATTAATTTTTTGTCTATATCATACCCATTGATTTTTAACCCTTTTTTACAAAAACTTAATGCTGTTGGTAGACCAACATATCCAAGACCGACTATAGTAATTTTTTTATTTTTCATTTAAAAATCTTTTTAAAATATTAGAAATTTTTTTTGATGCTTTTCCATTTCCATAAGGTGAATAAAATTTAAATTTTTTCTTTTTCAAAAAAAATTTTGTTAATTTAATTATTTTTTTTTGATTACTTCCAACTAAATATGCATTTTTACCAATAATTTCAATTCTTTCAGTTTTGTCTCTAAGAACAAGAATAGGTTTTGACAAGGCTGAGCTTTCTTCTTGTACACCGCCAGAGTCACTAAGAATTAAATTGGATTTGTAAATTAGATACAGATTTTCAAAGTAATTCAATGGTTTAGTCAAAAAAATATTATTTTTTTTTCTAAAATTTTTATAAGCATTTTTTTTGATATTTGGGTTTGGGTGCACAGGATAAATTATAGCAGTATCTTTATAACCCAACTTGTTAATTGTATTAAAAATTTTTTGCGCTGGTTTTCCAAAGTTTTCTCTTCTATGCAGTGTAAAATAAATTTTATTTTTATAAGATAAAAATTTTTTGAATTTTTGATTGAATTTTTCTTGGAATTTTTTTTTAAAAATCTCTTTTTGTATAATTTGAACAGCATCAATTATAGTATTGCCAGTCAAAAAATTATTTTTTATTTTTTCATTTCTAAGATTTGTAAGGTTTATTCTTGTTGGACAAAAATTTATTGATGAGTGTTTGGCAATAATTTGTCTGCATAATTCTTCTGGCCATGGTGAGTATTTATCATAAGTTCTCAATCCAGCTTCGACGTGTCCAACAGGTATTTTCATAAAATCTGCTACCTGAGCTGCTATCATAGCACTTATTGTATCCCCCTGAACTAAAACTATATTAGGTTTGCTAGTAAGATAAATTTTTTTTAGTTTAGAGGGTAAGTTTGAGTAGATATCAATTAATGATTGATTACTTTTCATTATTTTTAAGTCATAATCTATTTTTATTTTGAATATTTCTAACATTTGTTTGAGCAAATCTTTGTGTTGAGATGTTACACAAATCTTAACTTTAAATTTTTTTACTTTTTTCAAAGTTCTAATTAAAGGATAAAACTTTATTGCCTCTGGTCTTGTTCCAATTATGATTAATATATTTTTCAATGTAATTTAATTGATGTATTGCAGTTTTTTTTTGAAAATATTTCTATACAAAAACATTTTTTAATATTTTCAAAATCTTCATAATAATTAAATTCTTTTAAACTATGTTTTGTTGAATCAAAACTTATTTTTGCCTTAACGTTTCCATTTTTGATTAAATAACAATTCTCTATATTATTGTATTTTACATTGGTTTCTGGAGTAAAGTTTAAGTAGATTTTAAAATCTTTGTTTTTTACTTCATCAAGAATTTGTAAATTTTTATTTTTTAAAATCCATTTTCTTTTATGAACATTAAACTTAAAATTATGATAATACCCAAGACATTCAGCATAAATTGAGTTTTTTGAAATTTTAAGACTAGATATTTTTGATTTACGAGCAACTCTGAATGAGTTCCAAACTTCATTTGCACTTAAACCATTTATTTCAATAGAGTTATGATTTTTTGAAGATCTTTGAATTTTACGATCATTATTATTTTCATAAGTGGATATACCTCTTCCAGTCAAAATTCTTTTGTTTAAAATTGATAACTCAAAACTTAGATTATCGCCATGAGTGTGACCAGGATTATATTTTGGAGAAGGTTCACAACATTTTGTAATTAATTTAAATTGTTTATTATATATGATAGGGAAAATTTTATTTTTAAACTTAAAATTCCCTAAATCACCAAAGATAATCTCAAATTTTTTTTTTATTTTATCAACTTTTATATAATTTCTATTTGTATCATTAAAAAATGGTAAAGTTTTATCAGGGTGACTGATATTTAAAATAAAATTTAGACCTTTTTTTATTAAAAGAATATTTTTATTATTATTTTTTTTTCCAACTATTTTTTTTAGGATTTCAAGATCTAGAATTTGCTTTATTAAAAACAAATGGTATTTGGGAGAATTTTCATAATGAAAGTAGAAATTAAATTGGCTCTTCAGGACTTTATCTAATTTATCAAAATACTTTTTTTTGTTATTCTCAATTTCTTCAGTTTTTAAAGAGCAGGTTACTAAAAAAGTATTTATTGCAATTATATTTGTTAACAAATGATTGGCATTTAAGTTATATTCAAGATTTCTTATTAAACTGAAAAAATGAGAAAAAATAAAATTATCTATAAATTTTGAATCTATATTATTGCTATATCTAAACTTTATCAGATTCATTAATCTGATGCTAGTTGGATAAGGATGCCATGCTGATGAGTATTTATTTTTAAGAGAATATTCATATAATTTTTTAATATTCTCTTTTTTTTTATTAAATGAAATTTTTTCGTTCAAGATATGATTAAGATAAAAAAGATTAAATTTCTTAAGTTTATTATTCTGATTTTCAATTTTATTTAAAAGTTTAAATTGTTTATAGAAATTTATTTTTTTATAATCATTTACATCCTCTATAAAATTCAATTCCTCTTTTTTTTCACAGAAAATCTTTTTGTTAGTCCATTCTTTATTCAAAAATTTAGGTTTTATAAAAAAAAATTTTAAATGAAATAAAAATTGTGATATTTTTAAGTCTCTTAAAGTATAAAAATAAAGCTGTATTTTTTTAAATATCACTACTTAGTTCCAAACAAATTTCAGTAGTATCTAAAACATCATTTAAATAATTACTATCGGAATTTCCATTTTTTAATTTCTTTTTAAATTCTTTAATAGACTCTTCATGACCTTTCAGTTGAGAAAATATTGATCTCTTTGAAAAATTTTTATCACCTATCACTTCAACTTTTTTAAAATTATTTATTAATCCAACATTACCTCCACAAAAAATTTTAATTTCTTCTTTTGGAAATTTTTTTGACCCTGAAAAGAAATAATTAATGGTACTAGTTGAGTAATCGGAAAACTCTAAATAAATTTGAAAATCTTTGTTTTTCTTGTTCACTTTAATTTCATAATTTGTAACCTTGGAATTAATAAAATACTTCGCAAGATCAATGAAATGACAAGCCTCACCATTAACTATACCACCGCTTTTATCTTTATCAGACAACCAACCTTCAAGATTTTCATAAGGGGAGGTGTTGACGTTAATTTGTATAGTTTTTGGTAAATCATATTTACAAATTCTATCTTTTAAAATTTGAGAAAAAATTGAATATCTTCTGTTGTAATTTACGTGAATTATTGAACTAGTAGTCTGTTTAGTTAAAGTATTTTTTATCTTTTCAAACTGAGATAAATTTATCGATAATGGTTTTTCAATGAAAACATTCTTGTTACATTCAATTGCTTTATATAATTGATCAGCATGCAAATAATGTGGTGTGCAAATAATAATATTTTTTGAATTTACGTTATTAAAAATTTCGTCACTACTTTCAATATTTGAAAAAAAATTAAACTTTTTTTTAATTGCAAAAGATGAACTTGGGGATCCTCCACATAATAAATTAAATTGAAATCCTTGCTTTTTAAAAATTGGCAACAGGATTTTTGAAGCATGATTACCTGAACCAATTAATGATATTTCTGATTGAAAATTTTTTGGAGTTTCAGTATCAAGTTTTGTAAAATTACTTAATGTTTTATTAATATTTCCTTTGTCATCGAGATAATTAAATAAAATTGCGTTAGATACTGAGTTTAAATTGTTATAAGCCTCACTATAATTTTCAAAATCATATTTTTTTTCAATTAATTCGTTAAAATTAATTAATTTTTTTTTAATTAAATCAATAATTGTCTCAATATTTCTTTTTTCGGTCCATCTAACATATTCAAATGGATAATCATTACCAAGTTTTTCATAATTATAATCATATCTTCCAGGACCATAAGATTTTGATACTTCAAATTTAATTTCTTTATCATACATTTCCTTTCTTGGTAAATTTATCCTTTCATTTCCAATCAAAACAATTTTACCTAATCTTCTTGTTATGGATATAGCATTATTTAAAGGTATGTCCGTGTTAGAATTTGAACAAACTATTGTAGCATCAACACCTTTATAATTTGTTGTTCCATCAATAATTTTTTTTAGATCTTTATTTTTGGAGTCAATAAATTTCACTCCCATCTTTTCTGCTTCTTTAATTTTATCAGAATTATCTAATGCAATTACATTACATCCAGAAATTTTTAAAATTTTTGCAACAATATTTCCAATTAATCCAAACCCATAAACTGCAATATTTTCATTAATTTGTGGATTAATTATTCTAATACCATTTAGAGCTATTGCTCCTAGAATTCCAAATAATGCATCATCTTCATTGATATCAGTTGGGACTTTTACACATAAGTTTTGATTCACAGAAACATACTCTGCATGATATCCATTAGATAATACTTTATCACCAGGTTTAAATTCCCCACTCAGAGACTCTTCAACAACTCCCAAGTTACAATATCCAATTTGAATCGGTGTATTTAATTTATTATTAACTGCCTCAAATGTATCTTTCAGTCCATCATTTTTGAATTTGTTTAACACTTGTTCTACCTTATCTTTATTATTAATAACTTTTTTAATAATATTTGATTTTCCAAATTCTAATAAAAATCTCTCCGTTCCAGATGAAATTAAGCTTTTTTTGGTTTTAATTAAAACTTCATTATTGGAAATCTTTGGTTTTGGACCTTCACAAATTTCAATTTTTCCGTTGTTAATATTTTGAATAAGAAATTTCATTTATTTGATATTATTTTTTTTATAATTTTGACATCAATTAATAATCTATAATATAGGTCGTGCAGAACATGATACTTGACAGCATTAATCCCATCTAAAAATGACATCTTTATGATTATTCGATAAAAAAATAGTATAAATGGTCTAAGGATTAATGGTAAAAAATTCCACAATATTCTCTTTATATTACTCTCTTTTTCAAAATACCTCTCGGATTCAAACCTACTATATTGCTGGTGTTTTTTGTACCAATATTCTCTTTTTTTAAGATTGTGATCATAAAAATCATTTGTAAGCTCACCTATCTTTTTTGATTTACATAATAAATGCTCATTAATTTTTTTGTTGTCACATCTGAAGATGCCATTTCTACCTAGTCTGAGAAACCATTTTGGATAATAACCTCTTTTAATCCATGTTTTTTCAAAAATAAATCTTCTTTTAATTTTGTAAGCATCAAATTTGTTTGAATTTATTACATCGCTAATTTCCTTTTTTAAATTTAATGATAAGTATTCATCAGCATCTAGGAACAAGATCCAGTTAAATTTTTTTGGTATTTTTGAAAGACAATAATTTCTTTGATTTGAAAAGTTATCAAAATTTCTTTTAAATATTTTACATTTGTATTTTTTTGCAATTTTAAGAGTTTTATCTTTTGAATATGAATCTACAATATATACAGCATTCACAATTTTTTTTACATTTTTTAATAATCTCTCAAGATGAATTTCTTCATTTTTTGTTATTATTGCTAAGCAGAGTTTCATGAATATTTTCTAAAAATTTTTATTATAATAGGCAAATTTTTATTAGATGAATATTTTTCTAACAAAATTTTACAATTTTGAAACTGTTTTAAATATTTTTTCCTACTGATCTTAGATGATTTAATTATAATTTTTTTTAGATTTTCAATATTATGATTTATTAAATAGCCAGCTCTAATGTTATTTAATATTTTCCATGGTAATTTTTTTGACACAATAACTGGTAATTTAGCTAACATAGCTTCTAAAATAACATTTCCAAAATTTTCACTCTTTGAAAAAAAAATTAAATATTTTGATTTAAACATTAACCTCATTTTCTTTTTGTAATTCTGATGCCCAAGAAATATAACTTTATTTTGTAAATTTTTTCTTTTTACGATTTCTTTAAGATAATTCGTGTATTTTTGGTCACCTTTTCCTGCAATAAATAATTTAATTCTAGGGTCAATTTTTTTTTGTGCTAAAAAAAAAGCCATAATGATTTGATCTATATTCTTCTTATGATGCAATCTTCCTAGATATAAATAATCTTTTCTTTTTTTGTAATTGAATTTTAAAGAATTAGATTTTTCGCTAATGATATTTGGAAATATTTCGTAATTAAATTTTGGTAAATATTTTTTTGCTGATTTTTTTTCTTGATCAGTTGTGCAATGCAAAAATTTTGTATTCTGATAAATATAATTTATAATTGGCATTAATGAAATTTTTAAAAAATAATTATATTTCAAAGTTTCTTTAAATATCTCACCTCTTAAAGACAGATAATATTTTACACCACGAAATTTAAATATTAATGCACTTAGAATAGAAATACTAAAAAAATATGAATTAATATTAACTAGATCATATTTTTTACAATTTTTTATTAGATATGACCAATAACTAAAACTAAATACTTTAAAAATAAAATAACTAAAAAAAATTGCATTAACACCTTTTATTTTACAAATTTTATTTTTTTCAATTTTAAATTTTTTTATATCTTGAGAACTTAGACCATCAAAAAAAGACAAAACTAAGTTTTGTGAATATGGCCCTTTAGACAAAGATTTTACAAGCCAAAAGATTGAACTATCTGGCCCCCCTTTTTGTGATGGGAAAAAGCTTCCTATGATAAATAAAGTTTTCAATTATAATTATTTATAAATTTCTTAGTTGTAAATTTTTTTTAAGCTCATCTGAATATCTATCCCAATTATAATAATTAACAAATTTTTCTGAATTACTTGATAGTTTATTTAAGATATCCCTATTTTTTAATAGATTAAGTTTTTCAAGAATTGCTTCAGAATTTTTAATTGGCACAATGTATCCATTATTAAGATTCTCTATTAATTCAGCACCACCAGAATTTTCTGTCAAAATAATTGGTAATCCACAAGCTGTTGCCTCTAAAATCACATTTGCCATTCCTTCCTCTAAACTTGGAAGCACAAATACATCAGCAGTATTCATTATTTTACATATTTCCCTTTTTGAACGAGCACCGTAAAATATTGTATTCTCTTTATAAATAAACTTATCAATTAAATTAGTTTCTGGTATTCTAGGACCAACTATATGAAGTTTTTTTTTGGGATGGTCAAAATCTTTAAATGATCTCGTTAAATAATGAAGACCCTTCCTTATCGAAAGTTGACCAACAAAAAGAATATTAAACTCATCTGTCTCCTTTTTAGTATTTAAATTTTTAAATTCATCTGTATTTGCACCAAAATTGATAACACAAACTTTATTATTTAAACCGTATTCCTCAAACGTTTTTTTGACAAAATTTGATGGAACTAAAATTAAATCTGCTAACTCATATTCTTTGAGCTCTCTATCTATAATCCATTTATTTATTTTTCTTTTAAAACCAAGTTTATTATATTCATCATTTAAAATTTTTTCTTGATATAAAATATGAGATGAACTTCTTTCACAAATATAGGTTTTATTTATAGTTTTGACATATTTAGCTGTGTTTAATCCATCACCAGACAAACATAAGAAATAATCAAATTCTTTAATTTTTTTGATTTCTTTTAAAATAATATTATCTGATTTAATTTTTTTAAATTTAATCAATTTTTTATATAAGAATCCAAATTTATTAAATGAAATTTTTTTAATAAAAAAAATTATTATTTCAAAAATTCCGATACAAAAAACATATTCTTTAGGTATCATTTCTCTTTTAATTTTAAACCAAGGATAACCAGTAAATATCTTAGTGAGATTATTTTTTTTAAATAGGCTTTTTGCTAAATTAAAATGGTGATATTTTCCAGAGGATGCGATAATAAATTTCATTAATCTTTTATCTTAAAAATTCTTTTTTCGCCTCTTTTAATTAAAAGTTTTACCCAGTTTATTTCATCGGAGATGATTTTCTTAGTAGAAGAAAATTTTGGTTTCCACTTTAATTTTTTTTTGGCATAATTAATATTACAAACTGATCTATCTACATCACCGGGCCTTTTTTTTGTTTTTACAATATTGAGATTTTTATTGTATTTTTTTTTATAAAATTAATTATTTCTAAAACAGTTGTACTTCTCCCAGAGCCTATATTAAATGCATGGAAACCCTCAATCTTTTTAAAGTAAGATATCCCTTTATACAAAGCTTCACATAAATCAATAATATGAAAATAATCTCGAATGGCTGAACCATCTTTTGTTTTAAAGTTTTGTCCAAAAATATAAATCTTTTGATTATTCAAAGCTTTATAAACTACACTTGGTATAAGATGGGTTTCAGGTTTATGATTTTCACCACAACCAAATTTATACATACTTGAACAAACATTAAAAAATCTGAAAGATATTACATCTAATTTACTATTTTTTAAAATTTGTTCACAAAGATATTTTGTTTTTGCATAATTAGAAATTGGTTTTTTTATATCATTTTCGCTTATATTACCTTGTTTTTTTTTAAAAATTGCAGCCGTACTTGCAAAAATAATTTTTTTTGTCTTTGTATTTTTCATGACCTCAATTATATTTTTTGTGGCAAGAAAATTGTTTTTATAAAAATCAGAATATTTTTTTGTTTCATCGATAATAGCTAAAGCCGCTAAGTGTATTATTAAATCAGGTTTTTCTTTTTTAAAAATATTTGTTAATTTTTTTTTGTCTAAAAGATTACAAACATAAAAATTTTTCAATTTAATTTTTTTTTTATCAACCCCAATTATTGTGTATTTCTTTTTTAGATATTGATTTAAACATTGACCAATATATCCAGATATACCTGTAATTAAAATTTTTTTCATAAACGTATTAATAAATAATATAATTTTATTAAATTAATTATTTATTATTTTTTTTTAATATATATAAATTAAAACATAA
>MDTA01169597.1_pt1 | contig 25244 bp, 26 predicted proteins | sample 811151 | NCBI WGS metagenome assembly MDTA01 (sample SAMN05326648, study PRJNA326480) | marine metagenome | isolation source: seawater | place: Indian Ocean: South | collected 2010
GCTACTTCAATAAATTAATTAGACTAAGGTTATTTGCGAATTCAAAAAATAATCCACCTATTAAAAAGATCGTCGTAAAAACTGATTCTATTCATTTGTTAGAGTGGACGAGAAAATTAGAAAATGGCAAAGAATTAGTAAAAACTTATTTAAAGCCATATCAAGAAAAGAATTTTAAAATTACAAGGAGAGACGATTTTATCAACGAACTTAAGTTACTTCTTGATAAAGATATTGTTAAAACTAAATATTTAAATCTTGCTTATGCTATTCAAGTTAATATGTTACTAAAAAGTATTTTTAAAAGTTATGTTTAAAAAATTAAAAAAAAATAACAAAAAACTCCAAAACTATGCTCATAAAATTATTCCTGGCTTGAGCGGTCTGTTAGGAAAAAGACCAGAAATGTATTTACCAGGGGGTTACTGGCCGACTTATTACTCTAAAGCAAAAGGAATTCACATTTGGGATTTAAAAGGTAAAAAATACTCAGATTTCACTATGCTAGGAATTGGTTCCTGTGTTCTAGGATACGCTGACAATGAAATTAATGAAGTAGCTAAAAAAGTGATATCTGAAGGTCCGTTAACAACACTTAATCCTCCAGAGGAAATTTTATTAGCTGAAAAATTATTAAATATTCATAACTGGGCTGACCAGGTTAAATTTGCCAGGACTGGTGGTGAAATGGTTGCGGTCGCTATAAGATTGGCAAGAAGCTACACTAAAAGGGAAAAGATATTAATTTGTGGGTACCATGGATGGCATGATTGGTATCTTGCTACAAATATAAATGGTGATAAAAATTTGAACAATCATTTGTTGCCTGGACTAGAACCTAAGGGTGTTCCAAGAGGTTTACAAAATACCGTTATTCCTTTTAACTTCAATAAATGTGAGGATATAACTAACATAGTAAGAAAATATGCTTCTGAGTCAGCAGCAATAATAGTAGAACCAGCTAGAAATACTTTAGCTTGTAGACTTTGGTTAGAAACTTTACGAAGTATTTGCGATAAAAATGGATGTGTTCTTATTTTTGATGAAATAACTTGTGGTTGGCGAAACGATACATCAGGAATTCATAAAGAGCTAGGTGTAAATCCGGATCTTGCAACATTCGGAAAAACTATGGCTAATGGGATACCAATGTCAGCAATAATTGGAAAAAAAGAAATTATGGAAGAAGCTAAAAACACTTTCATAAGTAGTACAAATTGGACTGAGAGAATGGGCCCAGCGTGTTCATTGGCATTTATAGAAAAACACAAAAGACTGAACTTAGGAAAAACACTAAAAACAAAAGGAGAAAAAATAAGAAAAATTTGGACAGACGCCGCAGCTAATGCAGGGTTAGAAATCTCGTTAAGTGGAATATTGCCACTATCAAGTTTTAAAATTGAAACAAAAAATAAAAATGAATGGCCCGTTACAATCACTTATTTTATTCAAGAAATGTTAAAAGAAAATATACTAGCTTCTGATAGATGTTACTCAAATTATTGTCAAACTGATAAGGAGCTAGCTAAGTATAAAAAAGCTTGTCAAAAAATTTTTAAGAAGATTTCATTTCTTTCTAATAAAAATAAACTTAAAGATAGCCTAAATGGTCCTGTAAAACAGATGGGCTTCAAAAGACTTAATTAGAAAATGAATAAGGCAGTAATAATTACTGCTAGAACCAACTCTAGCAGACTAAATGGAAAGATACTGATGAAAATTGGCACAACATTAAGAGCTATTGATATTATTATTATGAGAGCAAAAAAAATTAATGTCCCAATTATTTTAACTACTACCAAAAATAAATCTGATGACAAACTTTGTGCATACGTAAAAAATAAATACAATATAAAAATTTTTAGAGGTGAAAATTTAAATAAATTGAAGAGATGGTACAATTGTTTTATAAAGTTTAAAATTGAAAAGGCGGCAATTATAGATGGAGATGATGTTTTTTTTGATTTTGAATCTTATAAAAAAAACTTAAATAGCACAGCCAATTATCAAATTTTGAGCGCACCAAAAAATATGATTACTGGTCTTTTCACCCATATAATTACGCTTGAAGCGATGAAACAAATGAAAAAATTATTTAGCAAAGATATAGATAGTGAAATGATTGAACCATTTTTAAAAAAAGCCAAGGTAAAGAGAAGATTTTTAAAACCAAATAAGATTTTTTTAAATAAAAAAATAAGACTAACTCTTGACTACGTTGAGGATTTAATCCTTTTAAGAAAAATTTTTAAAAAATTAAAAATTATGAGCACTAGTAAACAGATAGTCAATTTTTTAATAGAAAATAAAAAAATTTCCAATTTTAACTATTTTAGAGAAGAGTATTGGAAAAAAAATCAAACAAGGAAAATAAAATCACTTGTTATTTAAATCAATTATTATAAATCATTAATATATGAAACCTTTAGTAATTTTTGAGTTAGCAAACAATCATATGGGGAGCATAGCACATGCGAAACTTATTATAAAAAGCTATTATAAGCTGACTAAAAAATTTAAAAATAAAATCGATTTTGCATTAAAATTTCAATATAGAGATCCAAAAACATTTATTCATCAAAGTTTTATTAATCGTGATGATAAACATGTTAAAAGATTTAAAAGTACCTTTTTAACAAAAAAGCAATGGTCACAAATTCTAAAATTTAGCCGTTCAAAGTTTAAGCTAATTTGTACTCCATTCGATGAAATTTCTGTAGACAACGTGGTTAAAGATAAGTTTGACTATCTTAAAATAGCAAGTTGTTCTTCAACAGATTGGCCATTGATTGAGTATATTGCCAAAAAAGCAAAAAATAAAAAAATTATTTGTAGTCTTGGGGGGCTTAATAAAGATGAAATATCGAGTGTGATTAGTTTTTTTTCTACTAGAAAAATGAAAGTTCAGTTTTTATATTGCGTTGCAAAATATCCAACACAATCAAATGATCTTAATCTAATATACTTTCAAGATATGAGAAAGTTTCATGGAGAAAAAATAGCTGGAATTTCTCTTCATGAAGAACCGAATGAATTTTTGTCCGGAGCAATAGGCTTCTCAATGGGCGCAAGAATTTTTGAAAAACATATAGGTGTTAGCAAAGGTAAAATTAGGTTAAATAAATACTCTGTTAATTCTAACCAAATGCAAAAATGGTTATCATTTTTAGAAAAAACAATTGAGCAAGTTGGCTCTGTGAAAGGTAGAGATAAAAATTTATCTATAGAAAAGAGACAATTAAGAAATTTTCAAAGAGGAGTTTATAAGAATAAAATTTCGGATATAAAAAGAGGCACAACTTTAAAAGAAAAATCGATTACTTTTAATTTTCCTGCAGTAAAAGGGCAACTTACTGCAAATAATTTTTCAAAATTCTCAGAAATAGTAATGAAAAAAAACCCTGATGATAGTGAAAGGATTATGGTTAAAAATTTATCCATTAAAAATCCTAGAAATAAAATTTCAATTATTAGAAATAAGATAAGAACTTTAGCATCATTAGCTAATATTATAGTGCCAAATTTATCTAGGATTGAAATTTCACATCACTATGGAATAAATAATTTTTTTAAATACGGTCTGAGCATGATTACAGTAATTAATCAGTCTTACTGTAAAAAATATCTATTTATGCTAAAAAATCAGAAACATCCTGCGCAATACCATAAGATAAAACAAGAAACATTTTTAATTCTCTTTGGAAGAATCATGCTTAAAATAAAATTTAAAGGTAAAATTCAAAAAAAAATAATGAATTCTGGAGAAACATTTACGATAGTGAAAGGAATGATCCATGAATTTAAAGCTTTATCTAAAGATGGTGCAGTAATTGAGGAAATAAGTTCAAAACATATAAAATCCGACTCTTATTATTTAGACAAAAGAATACGAAACAACAAAAATAGAAAAAGCCTAATTTCTTACTATTAATTTTTATGAATATACCAAATGTTTCAGTATTTGAATTAAATGATAGAAAATCTCTTAAAGGATTAGATTTTGATTTTAATCTAACATTTAAAAAAAATGAAGGTTTGTTAAAACAAAAGATATCTAAAAAACTTAAAAAATTTCTTATTGAAAGATATAAATCTAACCATTCAAATAGTTCACCCATGGAAAAAAGTTCGCATAGAAAAATACATGGTTTTAGACTCTTCAAACATATTCAAAAAAATTATAAAAAAAATCTTAAAGATAAAAAAATTTTAGAAATTGGTTGTGGTACGGGTTTCCTTCTAGGGCTTTTTAAAAAAAAAAATTGTGAGGTTTTAGGTATTGAACCATCAAATATAAAAAAAAATAATGACATTAATATTAAAAAGGATTTTTTTTTAAAAACAAAATTCCAGAGTAAATTCGATATAATAACAAGTAATGCAGTTTTGGAGCATGAATTTCATCCAAATAAATTTTTAAAAAAATCTTATAATGATTTGAAAATTGGAGGTATGAATTTTATTTGCGTTCCAGATTATACCAAATTGATTAGAAATGGAGATCCAACGTTGATTAATCATGAGCATATAAACTACTTTACAAAATCAAATTTAGAATATTATTTGAAAAAAAATAAATTTATAAAAGTAAGAGTTTTTTCTGATAAATTTGGAAATCTTTTTGGTCTTGGTTTTAAAGGAGTTAAGAGGGCAAATAAAACATACAAAATAAATCTGAAAAAATCTCTTCACAGTGCACAGTATGTAAATAAATTTTATGCGTGTGTAAAAAAGATTGATAGTTGGCTGGACACAGAAAACAAGGATTATAATTTGGGATTATATGGGGCGACGGCATCAATAAGTACAATTTTTTCTCAGATAAAATTTAAAAAAAAGAATATATATATCTTTGATGGAGATACTCAAAAGCAAAAAAAATACATCAAAACCTTCCCCAACGAAGTCTTTGAACCCAAAAAAATATTAAAAAAAAGGGTTAAAAAAATTATAATTTTGCCTTATTTTTATGAAAAAGAAATTAAAAGTTTTTTAATTAATGATATAAATTTTAATTCAAAAAACATTAAATGTTTATCAAACTTTTTTTAAAAAAATGAAAAATAACATGCAATTCTTAAAGGAAAATTTTAAAAAGCACGGTTATGTGAAGGTTAATTGTATTGATAAAAAGAAATTGTTATTGCTGAAAAAAAACTTTGCTAAAATGATCGAAGTTTCTTTAAAGAAAAATTTAAACTATTCAGTTAACATTAGAAATAAATCAAAAAAAGTCGAGTTTTTATTAAATAAAGGAATGATTTATTTAGAGAAATCAAATCATAAATATTTATCAGAGTTGTATGATCAAATAGTAAAATCTAGTAATTACTATAATGTAATTTCAGATAAAAATATTACAAAAGTTTTAAACTATCTTTTGGAAAGAGAGTATGATGAAAATTTATATATAAATAGTTCATCAATTCGTATGGATACACCAGGAATAACGCCTTATGTTTATGGATGGCATCAAGATGATAAAAGCAATATCAAGGACTCCGATTTTGTGCAAGTATGGATGCCAGTTTTTACAAATATTAACAAGAATCTAGGAGGATTGCATATTTTAGATAAAAGCTTTAACTACGATATAAAAACAAGTCATACTAAAGTTGAAAAAGAAAAATTAAAAAAAAAACAAATATTAAGAGCAAATCATAACGTAAAAATATTAAATAATGGATTTAAATTTAAAGAAAAAGAAATTTATTGTAATTTAGGAGAAGCAATATTTTTTAATAAAAAATTAATGCATAAAAGCGGCATAAATAAAACAAAAAATAAGATGAGATATGTTTGCAGTAATTTCTATCATGATATAAATAATCCTAATTGGAAATTTAAAAAATTAGAACATAAATAATTATGAAATATTCAAAAGAGGAAAAAAATAGGATATTTAAGGAAATTGACGATAATGGTTTCTGTAAACTAGACAATTTATTTACCAATGAGCAGATTGAAAGTGTTAAAGAGTCTCTTTATTCAATCTTAAATTATATTAAACCTGACGATAATATAAAAAATCTTCAAGAAAAGTACTATCAAGTTAAAGATCATAGCATGAAACTTAAAGGCCATTTTTTTGATATGACATCATTTGATATAAATACATTAAAAATATTGTTTGATGAAAGAATAATTGATTTAGTAAAAGGATATTTTAAAACAAATGTTGTTTTTTCAGGACGACCCTCTATTCATATTCATGACTCGGAAAATGAGAGATTTTTAGACCCCCATCAAGAAACAAACCAATGTGCAAAAGATTTTTTATTTATTTGGGCTCCAATATTTGATGCTATTGGTGACCAAGGTGGATTGGATATTTATAAAAAATCACACAAACATGGTTATTGGAAACATTCCAATTCTAATAAGCTTGGATCATCTCATTTGAAGGAAGATGTCCTAAATAAATTTGAAAAACAAAGAATGGAAGTAGAGTCAGGATCAGCTCTTCTTATTCACTCTGCTTTAATTCACGGATCTGTAAAAACGACTAAAAGAAGATTTGCAAGATTTATTCTTTGTGACAGGTATTGCCCTCTACAAAAAATACCTTACTTAAAAAAAGAAGATGCACCGTTAAAAATTCCTCACTTCGGAACAGACTATAACGCTATAAAAGAATAGTTTAAATTTTAAATTTCCAAAAAATGATTTTTTCAAAACAAGAAATCAGCAAAATATTAATTAAACAGGACTCTACTTTGCGACATGCAATAAGCATAATGAATAAAACAGGTCTAAAAATATTAATTATTGTTAAAAAAAACTCAAAAATTTTAGGCACATTAGTTGATGGAGATATAAGAAGAGGTTTAATAAAGGGACTCAATTTAGAAAGTAAGATCTTAAGTATAATAAATACCAAACCAAAGGTAATAAAAAAACAAATCTCAACAGTAGAAGCTAATGAAATTATGAGACTGAATTACCTCAACCATTTACCAATAATCGATAGTAAAAACCGACCAGTCGCTTTACATACCATCGACGATAGTTTGAAGACTTTAAAAAGAAGCAACAAATTTATTATTATGGCTGGGGGTCGAGGCAAAAGACTTCTTCCATATACAATTAAAACCCCGAAACCCTTAGTTAAAGTATTTGGAAAACCAATGCTTGAGCATATAATTTTAAAGGCTCGAAATAACGGATTTATGAATTTTTCTTTATCTGTAAATTATCTCAAATCGAAAATAAAAAAATACTTTCTAGATGGAAAGAGATTAAATGTTAAAATTAACTATTTAGAGGAGTCGAAGCCTTTAGGGACCGCTGGTTCTTTACATCTTTTAAGAAAAATAAAAAATCAAAATATTATTGTTTCAAATTGTGATGTAATTACTGATTTAGATTATGGAGACTTACTTGATTACCATGTATTAAATAAATCCGATGCTACTATGGTTGTTAGACGATTTGAAAAAAAAAACCAATTTGGAGTTATAAGAGCCTCAGGTAAAAATTTTCTAAGTTATGAAGAAAAACCTCTTACCTTAGAAAATATCAATGCAGGTATTTATGTTTTAAATTCTAGAATATTGAAATTTCTTAAGCCAAATTCAAAAATTGATATGACTGAGTTTTTTTTAAAGTTAAAAAAGAAAAAAAGAAATGTAATCATATACCCAATTTATGAAAATTGGACTGATGTAGGACAAAGAAAAACAAAAAAATGAAAAACATTAAATTTTGCAAAAAGTGTGTTGAGTCTAATCATAGATTTTTAAGCACAGCCCAGCATACCGATAAACCTGGAGGTCAAAAAAAATTTGCAGCTTTCGATAATGACGGAGTTTGTTTATCTTGCAGATACTTTGAGAAAAAAGAGTTTTTTAATTGGAGTGAGAAAGAAGAGGATTTAAAAGATATTTTATCTAAATTTAGATCAAACAATGGAGAATATGACGTAATAGTTCCTGGAAGTGGAGGCAAAGACAGTATTTACACTTCAATTATATTAAAAGAAAAATATGGCATGCACCCTCTAACTTGCACGTGGGCTCCAGGAATGTATACAGAAGTTGGATGGAAAAATTATAATTCGTGGATAAATTATGGATTCGATAATTTCCTTTTAACTCCTAATAAAAAAGTTCATAAGTTACTTACAAAGCTTGCTTTTCAAAATCTCTTACATCCATTTCAACCTTTTGCACTGGGGCAGAACTCGTTGCCTTTAAAATTAGCAATTGAAAAAAATATAAAATTAATCGTGTATGGAGACTCTATTAAAGAAAGAGCAGTTGGAAAAGACAATGAAGCCAAGTCTTTTAATAAACCTGAGTTCTGGCATTACCGAAACAATAATGATGAAATTTATTTAGGAGGCGTAAATATAGATGAAATTCAAAAAAAATATAAAATCGATAGGCATGAATTGAATTGTTTTCTACCTGTGAGTAAAGATGTTGTAGATAATTCAGATATTAATTTATTACATCTCCCAGATTTTATTAATTATAACCCACAAAATAATTTCTATTACGCAAAAGAAAAAACAGGATTTCAAGTTAATCCCGATGGAAGAACTGAAGGAACCTACACCAAATACTCTAGCTTGGACGACAAATTAGATGGGCTACATTACTTCACCTGGTATATAAAAACTGGAAGAGGAAGAGCAACCGAAGATGCTGCGCTTGAGGTTAGAAACAAGATAATCACAAGAGAGGAAGCAGTTTTACTAGTCAAAAAGTTTGATGGAGAGTTTCCAAAAAAATATTTTAAAGATTGTTTAAATTATATGGAAATTTCAGAAAACCAATTTTGGGAGACCATCGAAAAATTTAGACCTAACCATATTTGGCAAAAATCTGGAAATGAATGGACTTTAAAAAATTCTGTTTGGAAAAAATAACTTTGAAATGAGATCGATTCGACTTATCGGTAGATTAGATATAAAAAATTCGAATTTAATTAAATCAATTAATCTTGAGGGTTTAAGAATTGTTGGAAATCCAAATGAATTTGCAAAAAAATATTACGATCAAGGAATAGATGAACTAATTTTGATGGATGTTGTAGCGACATTATATGGAAGAAATTATTTGTCAGAAATCTTAAAAAAAATTACTCAAGAGATCTTCATACCAATTACAATTGGTGGAGGTGTTAGGACAATTGAAGATGCAAAAAATCTTTTATTGTGTGGGGCTGACAAAATTGCAATTAACTCTGCGGCGGTTCAAAATCCAAAATTTATAAAAAATTTAGTTAATGAAATAGGTTCTCAAAGTGTTGTAATTTCAATAGAAGCAAAAGAAAGAGAAAATTGGTGGGAAGTTTATACTAGTAACGGCAGAGAACCGACCGGAATTAATGTTCTAGATTGGATAAATCAAACTATTGAATTTGGAGCGGGAGAAATTCTTTTAACATCTATTGATAAAGAGGGTACAAGATCTGGATTTGACACCAAATTGATCAAAAAAGCGTCAGAAATTTGTAGTATTCCTTTAATCATCAGTGGAGGTTTTGGTGTAAAAGAACATTTAGATAGCGTGCTTAAAAGTCAAGTTGATGCCGTGGCTGTAGCAGATAGTATCCATTATAATCGCCACTCAATAGCAGAAATTAAAGATTACATAGAAAAAATTAATTGTTAAATGCAGACTGTTGCTATAGTGGACTATAAAAGTGGAAATTTACTCAGCATCAAAAGAGCATTAGAAAAATTTGATGCTAAAGTAAAAATTACAAGTAATTATAATGAAATTCTAAATTCTGATAAAATTGTTTTACCTGGAGTTGGAGCCTTCGGCAATGCAATTAATAAGCTAAAATCTATAAAGTTTACAGAATTGATACTCGAACCTAAATTTAAAAAAATTCCTCTATTAGGAATTTGTCTTGGAATGCAATTACTTTTTGAAAATAGTAAAGAATTTGGCTTACATAATGGACTTGGTTTAATGAAAGGAGAAGTAAAATTACTACCTAACTATGATAAAAATTTTTTTAAGGTACCAAATATCGGATGGCACAAACTAAGTTTTAACCAAAAATCTCAAGACCGATTGAATTTATTTGAAAACCTTGATCAAAAAAGTAAATTTTATTTTGTTCATTCATATTGTGTTTATCCAAAAGATCCCTCGATCATAAAAGCCAACTATTATTTTGATAAAAACTCAATTCCAGCAATTGCTTCCTCAGGCAACATTGTCGGTTTTCAATTTCATCCAGAAAAAAGTGGTGTGAACGGGCTTAAATTAATTCAAAGGTTTTTAAAAATATGAAAATATTTAATCATCTCGAAAAATTTCAAAACAATATTCTTTTTTATGAAAATGAAGACAAGATTTTATACAAGCAAATTTTTTCTTTTGAAAAAAAATTTCATAAACTAAAACAAGGTAAATTATGCCTTTTTATATCAAATTATTCATCAGAATTTTTAATGACTTATATCTCTTTAATTAGAAAAGATTTAAAGATTATGTTTATTGATCCAAATACCGACAAAAAAGATATTAAAGAAATAATACAATCTTATAAACCTTTATATATTTTCATTAATAAAAAGTTTATATATGCAATAAATAATTATGAAATTAATTCTGAATTGAGTGAAAATATCATCTTAGAAAATAAAAAAGATGAAAATTATGAAATCTTTAAGGACCTTGCTTTACTCATAGGAACATCTGGGAGCACTGGATCAAAAAAATTTGTACGAATTTCAAAAAATAATCTTTATTCAAACACTAAAAATATATCAAACTATCTGCGGATACAACCCGAGGATATAACTATTACTACATTACCACTACATTATACTTATGGTTTATCTATTGTGAATACTCACATTTTTTCAGGATCAGGAATTTGTATTAATAATTCAAGTTTTTTAGAAAAAAGTTTTTGGGAAAAAGCTAATAAATTTAAAATCAATAATTTTGGTGGAGTGCCTTTCAATTATGAAATTTTAAAAAAACTTAAGTTCACAAAGAGAAAAATTCCTTCATTAAAATATATTACGCAGGCAGGTGGTCATTTAGATAAAGAAATTAAAAAATATTTTTTTAAAGATGCAAAAATAAATAATTATAAGTTTATAGTTATGTATGGACAAGTCGAAGCAACCTCTAGAATATCATATGTACCCTTTGATAAATTAAATGAAAAATTTGAAAGCGCAGGAAAAGCCATTCCAGGTGGTAAATTATCAATAAACCTTTCTAATAAAGAAATAATATACGAGGGACCGAACGTTTGTTTAGGTTATGCTAAATCGTACCGAGATTTATCTAAAGGAGATGAAAATAAAGGAAAAATTGGAACTGGCGATATTGGAAGTATCGATCCAGATGGATATTTATTTATTACGGGAAGAAAAAATCGTGAGGCAAAATTATATGGTCATAGAATCAATTTAGATGAAATTGAAAAGATATTATCTAGCAAAGGATTTAAGTGTCTTTGCTTAAGTAAAAAAAATAGACTTTTTATATTCAACTTAAGTAAAGAGAACAACAAAGATGTGATTAAATATTTATCAAAAAAATTAAGAGTAAATACTAATTCTCTTGGAATTAAAAATCTCAAAGAACCACCCACTAATTCATCAGGAAAAATATCTTATTCATATTTAGAAAAAATGATATGAACATTGAAAAACTAAAAAATTTTGAAACTTTTAGCACAACCAGCTTAATTAAAAAAAATATTTTTTTTAGTTTAATAAAACAGTTATCTTTTCATCATTATAAACATTGTATTGAATATAAAAATATAATTGAAAAATTAAAAATTAATCTCAAAAAAATCGATAATGTAGAGGATTTCCCTATGATACCAGTTCAATTATTCAAACATTTTGATTTATTAAGTGTTAAAAGAGAAAAAGTTGTTAAAAAACTTATTTCATCGGGTACATCTGGACAAAATCCCTCAAAAATTTATTTGGATAAAAATAACGCGTTAGCTCAAACAAAAGCTTTAGACACAATTTTTCAAAAAATGGTTAGTGATAAAAGACTACCAATGCTTATAGTAGATAGAAATCCAAATTTAGATGATAGGAATATTTTGAACGCGAAATCAGCAGCTATTTATGGATTTTCAATCTTTGGAAAAAATCATTCCTACTTACTCAATAAAGAAAATAAAATTGATTTTGATAATTTATCGAAATTTTTAAATCTTTATGGAAAAGAAAAATTTTTAATTTTTGGATTTACAAGTATGATTTTTGAAAAATTAATTAATAATATTAATATAAAAAAAAAATCTTATGATTTTAACAAAGGTATACTTGTGCACGGGGGAGGTTGGAAAAGGATGGAAAACTTAAAAATAAGTAACAAGAATTTTAAAAAAAAACTAAAAACAAAATTAAATCTTGATAAGATTTTTAATTATTACGGGTTAGTTGAGCAGACTGGATCGATATTTTTTGAGTCAAGTAAATGCGGTTATTTTCACACTTCAATTTTTTCAGATATAATTATCAGGGATAGTAAATTTAGAGTTTTAGGTAAAAAATCGAAGGGTTTAATACAACTATTATCAGTTTTGCCTACAAGTTATCCTGGTCATAATATTTTAACAGAGGATATTGGTGAAATAATTGGAGAAGATGATTGTAAATGTGGTCTTAAAGGAAAGTATTTTAAAATTTATGGAAGAGCAAAAGAGGCTGAGATGAGAGGTTGCAGTGATGTCATCTAATTCAACTAAAGAAATATTAAATAAAAATTTTAAAGTAAAAACATTCGAAGCTTATAATGTTTTATCTTTGAATTTTTTAAATGATCTTTCAAATGAAATAAAAAAAGACAAAAATGCCATGAGACACTCGGATTTAATTTATCTTATGTTTTGGTGTAATAAACAAGTAAAAAAAATAAAATCAAAAAAAAAAAATTTTTTAGTGGTGGGCAGAGGTTTGGCTTTCCATATTTGCCCGTCAAATGTACCGACAAATTTTGTATACTCTTTTATATTTGGTTTATTAAGCGGAAATTCAAATGTAGTTAAAATTCCTAGTAAAGATTTTAAAGAAAAAAAAATAATTTTATCAATCATCAATAGATTATTTAAAAAAAAGATTTATAAAGTTTTAAAGGAGTCAAACCACTTTATAGAATATTCTTCCGATGATAACATTACAAAATATCTCTCATCTATATGCGATGCCAGAATTATTTGGGGAGGAGACAAAACAATAAATGAAATCAGAAAAAACTGGATACCTGAGAGAACTATAGAGGTGACCTTTAGTGATAGATATTCTTTTTCAATAATTAATATTGATAAATTAAAAAAACAAAATGAAAAATATCTTGAATTATTAATAAAAAATTTTTTCTATGACGGCTATGTAATGGGTCAAAAAGCGTGTAATTCTCCACATTTTATTTTTTGGTTAGGGAAAAAAGACTTAAAATTTCAAAACAAATTTTGGGGAAAATTAAATAAAATTGTTGAAAACAAATTCAAATTTGATGAAGTTCAAGCTGTAGAAAAGTATACAAATCTACTTTCAAATGTTATTAAAAACAAAAACTTTTCAGAGGTGAAGTATTTAAAAAATAACAATTTGTTTGTAGTTTCATCCCAAAAAAAACTAAATTCCATTGAAAATATAAGAGGTGTTAACGGAACTTTCTTTCAAAAAAATATTAGTAAATTATCAGAATTAAAAGATTACGTATCAAAGAAATGCCAAACAATTACTTATTATGGTATTAGTAAAAATGAATTTAAAAATTTTGTCCTAGAATACAATCTCCTTGGTGTTGACCGTATAGTTCCTATAGGCAAATCATTAGAAATAGATCTAGTGTGGGATGGATATGATGTAATTAAATCTTTATCAAGAGAAGTAACTTACAAATAGAATGAAACTAACCAAAGAAGAAATCTTAGAGTATCAACAAAATAAACCACCATACTTAATGATAGACCTAGTTGAAGAAGTAATCCCAGGTAAATCAGCAAAAGGGTATAAATATTTAGATCCTAAAGAATGGTTTTTTAAAGTTCATTGGCCATCAGATCCTAATATGCCCGGCATGCTTCAAATAGAGTCATTAGTGCAAATGTGTGCGCTTTCTCTTCTTACTTTGCCTGGAAATAAAGGTAAAATTGTTTACATTACTTCAGCCGATAATTTAAAGTTTAAGAGAAAAATTATACCTAAAGATAGGCTTGACATAGAAACGAGTGTTATTTCATTCAACAGAGGTGTAGCAAAATGTAAAGGTATTGGAAAAGTTAAAGGAGATCTAGCTTGCAGTGCTGATTTCAATATTGTATTACCTCATGTCATAAAAGAATATAAAATAAAATAAATATTATGCCTTTAAACTCTCCATTATTAAAAAAACCAAAACTAGTGAAGAAACTTCGAGATTTTTACAATTATGTAAATAAAAATGATGGAAAAGTTGGGACAAAAACTAGAGGTATAGACTTAAATTTAAACAATGCTTGTAATTTAAGATGCAAATACTGTTTTACAAATTCTCCTAAGGGCGACCATGTAAAAGAGTACCTTTCCCCAAAAGTAATTGGAAATCTCGCCGACCAGGCTGATGAATTAGGATATTTCGAATTTGATTTACAGGGAGGTGAATTACTTCTTAGACCTGACTTATTGTTTGAAACATTGGAGGCAATAAAGCCAGAGAGGTTCTATTTATATTTAACTACAAACGGTTTTTACTTAGATGAGAAAATGGCGAAAAAACTGGCTGATTATCAAGTGAGCAGAGTATCTGTAAGTATTGATAGTATGGATGAGAAAACTCATGATGAAATTAGAGGAAGAAAGGATTCTTGGAGAAAAGCTATTGAAGCCCTGGAGCATGTTCAAAAAGCTGGCATGGACCCTTATTTAAATATCACTGTTGGTCATTATAATGCTTTCAATCCAGATTTTGAGGAATTATTAAAATATTCAAAACAAAAAAAATACAGAACTCTTTTAAACGTAGCTGTCCCGGCAGGCATGTGGCAGAAAATGGAGGAAATTATTTGTGATGAGAAAGATAGAAAACATATTCAAAACTTAAGAAAAAAATATGGAAATCTTGTCAGAAATTTATGGAATCCTTTTGATAGAAAAAATGAAAAAATATTAGGCTGCACAACTGTTAATAGGCTTTATATAACCCCGCTGGGAGATGTTTTAGTTTGTCCATATGTTCATATTAAAATTGGCAATATTTTAGAGCAACCTTTGAAAGAAATTGTAGATTTTGGATTTAGAATAAAATATTTCAAGGAGCACAGCAACCTTTGCTTAGCTGGAGAGGATAAAGATTTCATTTCTAAATTTATGACGAAAGAGAAACAAACTATTTTTAATCCATCTTTAGCTAAAGATATTTTTTCAGAGGAAGAAATCAGCTAAATTTATTATTATGAAAAAAATACTAATATTTTCTGCAGGTCCTGCAGGAAGAGAGGTTTATCAATTAATAGAGGAAATAAATAAAAAAAAAAGAGTTTGGAAAGTTATCGGGTACGTTGACGAAAAATTAAGTTCAAAAATCAAGACTTTAGATAAATTAAAAGTGTTCTCACAAAAAAATAAACCAGTTGGAAAAAATCTATATGCTATTACAGGCATGATGAGTCCGTCATTAAGAGAAAAAATATTTGAAAAAGAAATAAAAAAGAATAAGTATAAAATTCCAAACCTTATACATCCCAACATACACATTCCACCATGTTTGAAACTTGGCATAGGAAATATAATTTTTAATAATGTTCATATTAGTTTTGAAGTTAAGCTTAGCAACTATTCAGTTGTTAGTAACTTCTGCGATATAGGTCATAATTTACGCGCTCAAGATTTTTTGACAATAATGCCTTCAGTATCAATAGGAGGGAATTGTACAATTGAAAAAAAAGTACTTATCGGATCAGGTGCTAAAATTTTACAAAATTTGAAAATCGAAGAGAACTGTAAAATCGGTATAGGAAGTACTTTAACCTCAAATTTATTAAAAAACTCTTCTGTTATTGATTATCAAAGGAAAGTTATAAAAAAAAATGAGTCTTAAAAAAAAAATTTTTCCAACTATCATAATTGCTGAGGCTGGTGTAAACCATAATGGAAATATTAAGCTTGCTTATAAACTTGTAGATATGGCTAAAAGATGTGGAGCTGATTTTATTAAATTTCAAACTTCTATTCCTTCTATGCATATTTCAAAGTACGCAGTAAAAGCAAAATACCAAATTAAAAATACTGGAAATAAACAAAATCAATTAGAAATGTCAAAAAAGATTTCTTTGTCATATGAAGATTTTAGAAAAATTGCAAAATATTGTATCAAAAAAAAAATAAATTTTCTTTCTACAGCTTTTGATCTTCAATCAATTGATTTTTTGCAATCTTTAAAAATGAAATTTTTTAAGATCCCATCGGGAGAAATAACTAATTTGCCTTATCTTGTTAAAATAGGAAAATTAAAAAAAAAGATACTTATTTCAACAGGAATGTCTAATATTTACGAAGTTGAGAAAGCCATAAAAATTTTAATTAAAAATGGAACACCTAAAAAGAAAATTACAGTTATGCAATGTAATACAGAATATCCTACTCCTTTAGAAGATGTAAATTTAAGAGTAATCCAGACATTCAAAAAAAAATTCAATATTGATGTTGGTTACTCTGACCATACTTTAGGTATAGATGCTAGCTTATGGGCAGTTGCAATGGGAGCTAAAGTTATCGAAAAACACATTACTTTGAATAGGTCATCAAAAGGTCCCGATCATAAGGCAAGCATTGAAGAAGAAGACCTCAAAATGTTAGTTAAAAAAATAAAACAATTAGAAACAGCACTTGGAAACGGAAAAAAAATTGCAACAAAAAGTGAGAAAAAAAACATTATAATTGCTAGAAACTCTTTAGTTGCTAATCGTAAAATACTAAAAGGAGAAAAATTCACTCGGAGCAATATTACAGCTAAAAGACCTGGTAATGGAATTTCACCAATGCTGATAAATTCTGTCATAGGTAAGATTGCCAAAAAAAATTTTCAATTTGATGAATTAATTAAAATATGAAAAAAATTTGTTTTATTACTACGTCTAGAGCAGATTTCGGAATGATTAAAATAATTGTTGACGAAACTTTAAAAAATAAAAAATATTTTAAAACCTTTTTATTAATATCAGGAAATCATAATGATAGTTTTTTTGGAAAAAGTTTAAAGGAGATCCAGTTTAAAAAAGGATTAAAAATAGTAAAAGCCTTTTCAAACCAAAGGAATAAAAATTCACTCTCAGTTTTACTATCTTTTTCAAGTTTTTTGAAAAAATATTCTAAGTCTTTAAAAAAAATTAATCCTGACATATTTGTTACTTTTGGCGATAGATATGAAATGCTTGCAGCAACTATTTCGGCTTATATTTTAAAGATACCTATAGTTCATATTGCTGGAGGGGAAAAAACTTCAGGCTCATTAGATGAAGGTTTTAGACATTCAATTACTAAACTTTCAAATCTACACTTTCCTACTTCTAACAAATACAGGAAAAGAATTATTCAACTTGGAGAAAACACTAAAACTGTTTTTAACTTTGGTAGTTTAAATAGACAAAAAATTGCTAATACTAAATTTTTTTCTAAAACAGAATTTCAAAATGAATTTAAAATGAAACTTTTAAAGAAAAATATTTTGATGACATTTCATCCTGAAAAAACCTCTATTAGAGAAAACTTGCATAATTTAAAGCTCGTCCTAAATTGTTTAGATAATTTAAAAGATACTAAAATCATAATAACTGCACCGAACGCCGATGCTGGAGGTGTTGCTATGATAAAATTAATCAAAAATTTTATCAAAAAGAGAGAAAACTTTACTTTAGTGAAGAATTTAGGAACTAAAGGATATCTATCATTATTGAAATATATCGATGGGGTCATTGGGAATTCTTCAAGTGGAATTTCAGAGGTTCCATTATTTTCAACTACGTCTATAAATCTTGGTGATAGGCAAAAAGGAAGAGATAAACCGTCTTCAGTTATTTCATGTAAATTTAAAAAAAAAGATATTTTAAAAAATTTAAGAAAACTAAAAAGAAGAAATACTTTTTTAAAAATTAATAAAAATGATAAATTGGTTTCAAAAAAAATTATAAAAAAAATAATTAGTTTTAATTTTAAAAAGAATAATAATAAGGAATTTCAAGATCTAAGGTTTTAACTATAATGCTAGAAAAAAAAACATCATTGATTACAGGTTGCAACGGAGGCATAGGCCTTTCATTGATAAAAAAATTTTCAGAGAATGGCTCAGATATAATTTGTTGTGCGAGAAAAAAAAATAGTGAATTTGAAAAATCAATAAAAGAGCTCTCTAATCAATACAATAATTCAATTATTCCTATTTACTTCGATTTGAATAGTGAGAATGAAATTAAAGAGGGAATTGAAATGATCTTAAATTGTAATAAAAATATAGATATATTAGTGAATAATGCTGGTGTTGACCAAGTATCATTATTTCAAATGACCACTAATGAAAAAATCAAAGAAGTTTTTCAAGTGAATTTTTTTTCTGCATTGTATCTTATTAGAGGTGTTTTAAAAATATTCATGAAAAATAAAAATGGATCTATAATTAATATTTCTTCTAATGCAGCAACCGAATGTGATGCAGGAAGATCAATATATGCTGCAAGTAAATCTGCGATTAATAGTTTTACGAAGTCATTATCTAAAGAATTAGGACCTTTTAATATTAGGGTAAATGCCGTTGCCCCAGGTCTTACAAATACTAGAATGATCGAAAAAGGAATAAATAAAAAAGTTCTTGAAGAAGCAATAAAAAAAATACCTTTAAAAAGAGTAGCAAGCCCTGAAGAAGTTGCAAATGTAGTATTATTTTTGGCTTCTGACATGTCGAGTTATGTCAACGGTGAGGTAATTAATATTACTGGAGGCTATTAAATTTTGATGATCGAAAAAAGAAAAAAATTAAGTCTGATGTGCAAAAAAATAAGAAAAAGCATCTTGGACACATCTTTAGCTGCTGGAGCAAGTAGCTCACATTTCGGCGGATCATTATCAACCGTAGAAATTTTAGTAGCTCTTTTTGAAGAAATTTTAAAATATAAAATAGACGATCCTTTGTGGGAAGATAGAGACAGATTTATACTAAGTAAAGGTCACGCCTGTTTAGGTTATTATTCAATTCTTGCTGAAAAAGGTTTTTTTTCTAAAAAGGAACTACAGCTTTTTGAAAAAAATGACAGTTTTTTATTAGGTCATCCGGTAATTAATAAAAAATTTGGAATTGAGTTTTCAAACGGAAGCCTTGGAATGGGACTATCTCTTGGAATAGGCGTTGCTCTGGCAGCAAAAAAAAGAAAAAAGAACTTTTCTACCTATGTCTTAATTGGAGATGGAGAGTGTAATGAAGGTTCAGTTTGGGAAGCAGCTATGTCCGCTCCTCACTTTCAATTAAATAATTTAACAGCAATTCTAGATAATAATAACTTACAACAAACTGGTACTAATCAGGAAATTATGACTTCAGACAGTTTAGCAAAAAAATGGTCAAGTTTTAATTGGCATGTAGTTGAAATTGATGGACATAATACAGATGATTTGATCAAAGCCTTTAATATAAAATCTAACAAGCCTAAATTAATTCTTGCAAAAACAACTAAAGGCAAGGGTTTTAAGTTTTCAGAGAATAATAATGACTGGCATCATAAAATACTTACTAAGAGCCAGTATGATATAGCAATTAAGGAATTAAATGGATCAGAATAAATTTTTGAGTAAAAACAATTTCAAAATTTGGTCTAAACTTGGAATGAGAGCGAGTTTTGGCATAATTGCTCAAGAAATTAGTCAAAAAGAAAAAAACTTAATTATATTAACTGCTGACGTTTCTACATCAGCAGGTCTTGATAGATTTAAGAAAAAATTTCCTGAGAAATATATAGATGTAGGCATTGCGGAGCAAAATCTTATCGGTATCGCAACTGGCTTATCAAGCGAAGGATTTAATGTAATTACTACAACTTTCGCACCTTTTCAAACCATGAGATGTTGTGAGCAAATTAAAGTAAATTTAGGTTATATGAATCAAAAAATTTGCATGGTTGGTCTAGCGAGTGGACTAGTCTTAGGAAATCTTGGATATACTCATTGTTGTATTGAAGATGTAGGTGTATTGAGATCAATACCTAATATTACAATAATTTCTCCGGCAGACTCTGCTGAATTAGCTAAAGCTTTGCTAGCTAGTTTTAATCATAAAAATTCTGTTTATATAAGGTTAACAGGAGGCTCTGGAATTCAGCAGGTTTATGAGGAAGACTATGAATTTAAAATAGGAAAAGCAATTTCACTTAAAAAAGGCAGCGATCTAACTATAGTCTCATCTGGCCAAATGGTAGGTGAAGCTTTAGCTGTTTCAAAAAAATTAGAGGAAAAAAAAATCTTTGCTGAAGTAATAAATTTTCATACTATAAAACCAATAGATGAAAACATGATTAAAGAATTTGTAAAAAAAAATAAATTAATAATTTGTATTGAGGAACATAATTTATATGGAGGTTTAAACTCAGCTATCTCAGAGTGTCTTGCAAAATTAGAAAATACACCCAAAATGATTTCTTATGGTATAGATGATAGGTATACAAAAGGGGGAGATTATGATTTTCTTAAAAAAAAATTCAAATTAGATGCGAATTTGATTGTAAATGAAATTCTATTAGAAATAAAAAATTTAAAAAATAATGAGTAATATAGAAAATTATTCTAAAGTATTTAAATCTGCATTAAATTTAGACAATTCTAAATTTTCTGAGGAAATAAAATATAATGAGGTTGACGAGTGGGACTCTATAGGACATATGACTTTAATATCAGCGCTAGAGGAAGAATATAAAATCACTTTTGAAACTGATGATATTATTGATTTTAGCTCGTTTAAAAAAGGTATAGAGATCTTAAAGAAATACAAAGTCGAAATTATATAATCTCCACAAACACAAAATGCTTAAACTTTTTAAGATTTTTTTAAGGTCAAAATTTTTATTTGGTAAAATTGATGAAATTGATTTAATTATTTTTGATTGTGAAGGCAAAGATGCTATTTTACAATTATTAACTAATGAAAAATATAAAGTTTTAAGTGTAAGGCAAGAAAAAATTTCAGAAATTTTTGTAAATTTCAAGATTATTTTTTTTGTTATTAAAAATTTATTTCGGTTACCGCTTAAACAATTATATCTAATTGCATTAATTAAAGAGTTTTCCCCTAAAATAGTGATTAGCCATATTCCTCACTCTATAGAATTTTCAATAATAGCTAAGTTTTTACAAAATGAAATAAAATTTATAGCCATACAACATGGACATCATGACCTACTTTCTCTAAGCAGAAGTCTTAAAAAAAAAATATTTATTCCTGAGTTTTTTTGTTTTGGAAATTATGAAAAAAATATTTATGAAAAAAGTGAAATTGAAATAAAAGAATTTTTTCCTATAGGATCTCTCAGAGCCTCTCTAAGTTTAGAGTATTTAAGCAAAAACAACCAAAACAAAGATATTGAATATGATATTTGTTTAATATCTGAATACTCCCCATCCAAGAAAAAATTATTCCCAAGTAAAAGTGATGATTTACAATTAATTCCGTCATATCCAGATCATGTGGGAAAAATTGCGTACTTTTGTCATAAATTGAGAGATGAGGAAAAATTAAGATTAGTTTTTTGTGGGGACTCTGCACCGGATTCAATTTATCAGAAAATAGAAAATGATTTTTATAAAAAATATTTGAGTCATACCAATTTTGAAATTATACAAAAAAAAAGAGATACTTATCCAACCTATATAAATCTTTTAAAAAGTAAAATTGTCATAGGAGGATATTCCACAGTTATGAGAGAGGCACTTAGTTTAGGAAAAAAAGTTTTATCCTGTAATTTCACGAACAATGAGTCAATAAATTTTCCATTAAACAATATATGCCTTTTTACAAAGAATAACTATGAAGAGTTTAAAAAAATAGTATTAAAAATAATTGAGATGAGTGAAGAGGATTATTTTAAACAATTAAATTCAGATAAAAAATTTATAATAGAAGATAGTCATCAAACATCCAATATGATGAGAAAAAAAATATCAAATTATTTATCCTAAATATGAGAAACGTTATACTTATTGGTGGAGCTGGATATGTTGGAACAGTTATTGCTGAAGAACTATTAAGAAAAAGCTTTAATGTTACAATATTAGATAATTTTATTTATAAAAACTTTAATAGCATTAAGCATTTACAAAAAAATGATCATTTCAAATTAATTAATGGAAATTTTTCAGATTTAAATAAAGTAAATCTTGAAATAAATGACTCTACAGATGTGATAATTCTTGGTGGACTCGTAGGCGATCCAATAACTAAAAAGTATCCAAAATTAAATAAAATTACTAATATAGATGGTATCAAAAAGTGCATCGATTTTTTTGAAAATGAAATGGTCGGTAAACTTATATTCATTTCAACTTGTTCCAACTATGGATTAATAAATCAAGATTTAAAAGCAGATGAAAACTTCGAATTGAAACCTTTATCTTTATATGCCAAAGCAAAAGTAGAAATAGAAAATTTCATTTTAAACAAACAAAATAAAAAAATTAATTACGAGCCAATTATACTTAGATTTGCAACTGCATTTGGATTATCACCAAGAATGAGATTTGATTTGACAGTTAATGAATTTACATTTGATTTACTTCACAAAAAAGTGCTGGAAGTTTATGATCCAAATACATGGAGACCTTATTGTCATGTAAAAGATTTTGCTAGAATAATTTTTTCTGTTCTTAATGAAGAAAAAAATAAACTTAACTTTGAAATTTTTAATTGTGGAAGTGATGAGAATAATTACAGGAAAAAAGATATTGTAGAGTTGATTTCAAATAAAATAACGAAAACAAAAGTTATTTTTAAATCAGGCGACATTGATCCAAGAAATTATAAAGTAGATTTTTCAAAAATTGAAAAAAAATTAAAGTTTAAAGCAAAATATCCAGTGTCTTTTGGTATAGATGAAATAATAGAAAATTTTAACTTATTTAAAAATAAAAATAAGAAGTTGTTTGGAAATTATGAAATTTAAGAAAAATAAGTTTATACCATTATCAATTCCAAATTTGATTGGTAATGAAAAAAAATATCTAAAAAATTGTATCAAAACATCTTACGTTTCTACAGTTGGAGAATATGTAAATAAATTTGAGAAAAAACTGAGTAAATTTTTAAATGTAAGATATGCCGTTTCTTGTAATAGCGGTACTTCAGCACTTCATTTAGCCTTAAGAGTTGCAGGTGTTGAACCTAAAGATGAGGTTATTGTCCCTACAATGAGTTTTATCGCAACTGCAAATGCAGTCAGGTATTTAGATGCTAGCCCAGTTTTTATTGATTGTGATAAATTTTTTAATTTAGATTATGATAAAACCAAATCATTTTTACTAAAAGAAACTTTTTCAAAGAATGGCAAAACCTTTAACAAAAAAACAAATAGAAAAATTAGCGCTTTAATCGTTGTACATGTTTTTGGTAATGCTGCGAACATTAAAGAAATTTTAGCATTGTGTAAAAAAAAGAAAATAAAAGTTATCGAGGATGCAGCCGGTGCTTTAGGTACTAAGTATTTATATGGAAAATTAAAAAATAGATATGCTGGAACAGTGGGAGATTTAGGATGCATTTCATTTAATGGAAATAAAATTATCACAAGTGGTGGAGGCGGAGTAATAATTACAAATTCTAAAGAACTAGCTAAAAAATCTTTTCACCTTTCGACACAAGCATCAGTAGATAAGTTAAACTATGAACATGACGATATTGGGTTCAATTATAGGTTAACAAATTTACAGGCTTCAGTTGGTTTAGCGCAACTAGAAAAAATTAAAACTTTTTTAGGAATAAAGAAAAAAATTAAAAATTTTTATTCATCTAGATTTAAAAATTTAAAAAATTTTACTTTTAATAATCAACCTCCTTACGCGGATAATAATTGCTGGATGTTATCGATTAATTGCAAAAAGCACTTGATATTAAAAAAAGAATATATAATTAATTTTCTCTATTCAAAAGGGATTGAAACAAGATCGATTTGGAAACCTTTGCACCTTCAAAAGCCTTACAAGAAATATCAAAGATATAATATTTCCAATTCAGAGAGAATTTTCAATAATACGATATTAGTTCCATCCAGTACAAATTTGAAAAAATCAGATTTATTAAAAGTAATTTCTACGCTGAAAAAAATTTCTAAAAATTGACTAAATGTATAAAGGAAAGAAAATTTTAGCTATAGTTCCTGCTAGACTCTCAAGTAAAAGACTAAAGCAAAAAAACATAATTAAAGTAAGTCGAGGTAAAATTTTAATAAATTGGACATATGAAGCAATAAAGAATTCTAAATATATTGACTGTTCAATATTGTCTACAGAAAGTGAAAAGATAAAAAATTTAGCTACTAGGATAGGATTTGATGTTCCATTTAAAAGACCAAAATATCTTTCTAATGATCACGTAGATTCAGAGGAAGTAATTAAACATGTTCTTAAAAAAATTAAGTTTAAATGTGACTATGTTTTGCTGCTACAACCAACTTCTCCACTTAGAAATAGTAAAGATATTGATAAGTCCATAGAGCATATAATTGATAAAAATTTCAGTTCACTTATATCTATTTCAGCTTCAAAAAAAAAAAAAAAAATTTAATGTTGAAACAAAAAAAAATCTCTTGAAATTTAATTTTAACTCTAAAAAAGTAAAGAAAAAATATTTCTCTTTAAATGGAGCAATCTTTTTGGCTAAAAAAAAATTCTATCTAAATTTTTCTAAACCATTCATCTGGCAGAAAAAAAATAAATGTACGTACATTAAAATCCCAACTTCAAGATCTATAGACATTGATACTATGGAAGACTTACTGGAATTTAAGAAAATTATTAGAAAAAAATGAAATTTAAAAATATGAAAATTTTTAATCTTTTCGAAAAGAAAGAAAAAAATAAAATTATATTTTTATTTATTTTTATGGGATTTGCATCCTTACTTGAACTCCTAGGTTTAAGTATGATTTTACCCATTTCGTCTCTATTTATTTCTAATGAAATTAATAATAACGAACTTATAAATTTTATCCTTGAAACATTTTCAATGTCAAAAGAAAATCTAATTTATTTTTTTGTATTATTATTTACTATAATTTATCTTTTTAAA
>MDTA01081470.1_pt1 | contig 25232 bp, 24 predicted proteins | sample 811151 | NCBI WGS metagenome assembly MDTA01 (sample SAMN05326648, study PRJNA326480) | marine metagenome | isolation source: seawater | place: Indian Ocean: South | collected 2010
AACAGGTTATCGAAGCACACGAAGAAGCAGGCCGTGGATTGTTTCGCGGAGTCAGGCATGCTTTGGCGCATTCTAAACATCCAGAACATATGACTATTGTCGGACGGTCTCCAGCTGGTCTTTATGAGAACGAAAATTTTCGAGAAGGTGTCCGCACTCTGGGTCGTCTGGGATTCACATATGAGAGTTGGCATTACCACTATCAGAATAAAGAATTTCTGGAAGTAGCTTCTTCAGCACCTGAAACGACGATAATCCTTGACCATTTCGGGACACCGCTAGGTGTAGGTCCATATGAAAATGAGCGTGAAGAAATTTTTGAACAATGGTCCAGAGATGTTGCTGAGATCTCTGCTTTGCCTAACGTATACGCCAAACTAGGGGGTTTATCGATGCCAGATAACGGATTTAATTGGCATCTTGAAGATCGACCTCCGACATCTGATCAGTTAGTGGAAGCACAGAAACGCTATTACGAACACACTATTGAGTGTTTCGGACCCGACAGGTGCATGTTTGAGAGTAATTTCCCTGTTGACAGACTTTCTATTTCTTACCATGTTCTGTATAACGCTTTTAAGAAAATGGTCTCGCATTTTTCAGATTCTGAAAAATTAGAAATGTTTTATGGAACAGCTTCTAGCGTTTACGACCTCTGATGTTACAGACAAGAACGTATAGCTGTAATCAGCGAAACAGTTCGAGGGTCACCCATTACTGAGGTCCCCATTTGATTCATCACATAACCGAATCCCACCCTATGTTCCAAATCTCCGAAAGCTAAAGAGCCTCCAGCCCCTGAGTGGCCAAAGGATTCCTCTGTCAACATAGGGCTCGATTCCAGTGACCTCATAAAGCCCATTCCCCAACCTGAGTCAACCACCAGCACCAAATCGGGGCCTCGTGAACTTTCTTCTTTTGTTTTTAGTACTGTTTCATCTTTTATAAGCCGAACACCATCGACCTCTCCTACACAAGCCGCGTAGATGCGAGCTAACGCTCGTGCTTCGCTTATTCCACCTGCTGCTGGTATTTCGGCCGCGTGGACTTGTCTGCTGTTGAAAATGTCAAGTGCATTTGGGTTGAATGGGTCATATGCATCTCCCTTTAGCATCGAACCATCCAATGTTAAAGCGCGCCAACCAAGAGTTCCAGTTCCAATTATTGAATCAACCAGTTCCTGTACCATAGGGTCATCAACCCCAGGTGCTTCAACTATGGGCGCGACTCTGTGCTCTTCCGATTCCGGAAGCCCCATGAAAGAATCAACACCTAAAGGCAAAACTACTTCTTCGTTGAAAAATTCCCCAATAGGTCTGCCATCTATCCTTTTTATAATTTCCCCTACGATCCAACCATAAGTAAGAGCGTGATACCCGTTTCTACTTCCGGGTTCCCATAGCGGAACCTGTTTTTCCAACGCCCTTAACACAGGCTCCTTTTCACATATTTCATCTAACGTGAGTTCTTCGTCTACTGCAGGGATACCAGCTTGATGGTTCATACATTGGGCAACAGTTATTTCCCCCTTGCCTCCCTGCGCGAATTCTGGCCAATAATGAGACACAGGTTTTTCATAGTCGAGCTTTCCTCTTTCATGGAGCATCGCTGCACATATTGCTGCTAAACCTTTTGTAGTTGAGAAATGCAACTGAAGAGTATTACGCTCCCAAGGGCGTCCAGAAACTGTATCTGCTACACCTCCCCAAATATCTACGACGCTTTCACCTTCAACGTAGAGGCAAAATGCCGCACCCTTTTCTTCAAAATCATCGAAGTTATTTGAAAAAGCATCAGCTACCGCTTCATAACCTTCGGCTACTTCGCCGCTTATATCTGCCATAATTCTCCTGCTTAACTGAAAATTATTATGAGTACCCGAGGTGGGAGTCGAACCCACATGATCTTTCGATCCAAGGATTTTAAGTCCTCTGCGTATGCCGTTCCGCCACTCGGGCTTCTATAAATGGATACGCTAGCTAAACTCTTGCAACAACACTTCAAAAACGCGAAAGTTTTGTTTTTTACTTTTAAGCTGCTTGGGCGTAATTTTCTACAGAAGACCACATAAGCGCCCGATAAAAGTCTGAATCATTCTTATCGAGACTGTTGGCAACTAAAACGCCTTCAATCATGTCAGATATCACCGCGTTATACGGACGGTCATTAAAAGACACTGAAACAACAGAAAAATCATTACCTCGTCTTATTGATCGGTGGACTTCTTCAATTCTCGGAGGACTACGAAAAGTGGGAACAGCAAGATTATGTTTTCGCGCTACCTGACCTATGATTCTGGCGGTTTCGGCAAACATAAAACTTGTCATTTCTCTATTTTTCATACTTTTCTAGTATCCCAAGCATGTGTGACAATTATGAGGGAGTATGGAGTGTGTCCGATTTGGAAAATGAGTTAAACCCGGCTCAGCTTGAAGTAATTGAACACCTCGGAGCGCCTCTAAAAGATCGACCGTCGTTCACATCAGATTTAAAAAAACACTTGCGGAGCGCTCTGGAGACGTCAGTGGCTCATTGCATTGAAGAAATACCAAATGGAGAAAGCATTTTTTTATCTAAACATCGGCTTTCGCAAATTCACGGTTGCGAAGAAAAATTTATCGCTGAAGAGAATGATGACTTTGAATGGCAAGTCGCGACCGCCAGAGGAACAATTGTCCATAAGGCAATTGAGCTATCCGTAAATTGGCGGAAAGAAATCGAACCTAGTGTCATAGTGGACGAAGCAGTCGCAAGACTCGAGGAGGACTCGAACAGTCTCGGTCATTGGCTCCAAGGGTGCAGCGAAATTGAAAGGGCGGAATTAAGGTCGATATCTGTCGACACCTTTACAAAATTTTTGGAATGTTGGCCGACTTTGAAACCTTCATGGAGACCCGTGACCGAAAGCCGCGTTAGAGCAGACCTGTGTAATGACACTCTGATACTTTCTGGAAAAGTTGATCTGACACTGGGTGTAGCGGAAGGAAACAGAGCAGGAAAGGTGATTGTTGATTTCAAAACCGGTGGTTTCAACGCGACGCATCATGAAGATCTGCGCTACTACGCTCTTGTTGAAACTCTTCGGATTGGGATGCCACCTAGGATGATTGCTTCCTATTACCTTGATCAGGCACACTTTGTTCCGGAAAAAGTGACCGAAGAACTTCTCACTGCAACAGTCAGGAGAATAGCTCAAGGGGTTGAAAGAATAGTTGAAATTACTTTCATGGGTGAAAGCCCCAAACTCAAACCAGGTCCTTCATGCAAATGGTGTCTAATTTTGGATGATTGCGATACCGGAAAAAAATATTTGGATGAAAGTGGTTACGACAGCTAATTTGTGGCATTTAAATTACTGAATTTGCCTCTTGACCATAAAAGGATTCCTGCACATGCCAATATTGATCCACTCAGAGCTACAACTAAACGTGGGCCGAATAAAGAAACCAACCACCCCATAGCAAGACTTGCAAATGGTGCAGGACCCAAAACACCCACAATATAAATCGCCATGACTCTTCCCCTCATCTCTTCATCAACCTGTAGTTGAACTACCGAATTAAGATTAGAAGCAGAAATTAAATGCATAACCCCTAAGAAACTGAGAGCCAAAAAGGCCACGCCATAAGAAGGCGCTATAGCGAAAAGGACGATTGCTAATCCATATCCGACTGTCGCAATAAACTGCTGCGCTGAAGGCTTCATTTGACTTACATAACCCGTAACTAGGGGAACTACAACTACCGCTCCGATTCCTTGCGCTGAGCCTAAAAGGCCGAATAGAAAGGGCGACACTTCGAAGACATCCTCTGAAAAAACAATTATTTGCTGAACTACTGGAAACCCGAAAGTATAAATAATCGAAATAGTTATGATGGCAGCTGAAATACCTCGTGATCTGAAGACATACCTAACTGATTCTCTGTAGTCAGAGATAATGGACGGCTTTTCGCTTTGGACTTTGACTTTTCTCTCTTGTGAATGCAACAGCGAAGCAGGATTTATCAACAATAGAGAAAAAAGCATCGGCCCGTAAAAGAAAACTACGGCCAAAAGAGTCCACCCTGGGCCTGCGATTCCTAAGATCAAGCCTCCGATTGCTGGCCCTATGGCACGAGCAGCGTTGAATTGTGTTGAATTAAGAGTTATTGCATTACGTAGAAGGCTTTGTGGGACACAGTCAGCTACAAATGCCTGGCCTACCGGTATCAACAAACCTGAAACAGCTCCATTTAAGAAAAAAATAAAAACCCATACACCTGGTTCTTTTAGCCCCGCTCCCCAAGCAATAGCCATCATTCCCGCCATGGAAGACGCTATGACATTCGTGACTATTAAAACATTTCGACGGTTCATGTTGTCTGAGAGCCACCCTGTAATTGGGTTTACAATGAGCATTGGAACAAAATTCGCAAATGCGGTAAGTCCAACCCATGAGGCTGATTCAGTGAGTCTGAAAATTATGTAATAGGTCGCAACATACTGAGCCCATCTGCCATTATTTTTCAGCACGGCGCCGAACCAATACAATCGATAATTACGAATACTTAATGAAGAAAAGAGTCCATGTGAAGAAATTGTCACTATCTGACCTTATCTATCAAATTTATTTATAGTGGGAGTTAACAAGACTCATGAGAGGTTAGTGAGATGGAATATCTAAAAATAGAACACAGGGACAGGGTTGCTCTACTAACGCTAAACGATCCAGAACGTAGAAATGTAGTGAGTAACGACCTTAATGAGGAATTGGTTTCTACTTTCGATGAATTGGAGAAAAGTGATACCACGGGTGCTGTCGTAATCACGGGTGAAGGTAGGGCCTTTTGTGCTGGCGCGATACTTGATGATTTATTGGACGCAGGTGAGTTGCAAAAACGAGGAGACGAGGCTTCTTTGCCCCATATTTACAGAGGTTTTTTACGCATAGCTCACAGCTCTCTTCCAACGGTCGCTGCCGTTAATGGAGCTGCTGTAGGTGCAGGCATGAATATGGTTTTGGCGTGTGATCTTGTGATCGCAGGAACTTCAGCACGTTTTGATACAAGATTTCTCAATATCGGACTTCATCCGGGGGTTGGACACACCTGGCGGCTTAGGAATATAACGAATCTTCAAACGGCAAAAGCTATGGTGCTTTTTAATCAAATTCTTGATGGTGAAGCAGCCGCTAAGCGTGGCTTGGCGTGGGAATGTGTTGACGATGACATATTGATTGAAACCGCTGTGAATTTAGCTTCTGAAGCGGCCTCTCATCCGCCTGAACTAGTGGCTAAAACGAAAGATACTTTGAGTGAGACCTCAAAAACTTTTGACTCAATTTCGTCAGTTGAACTAGAAGTTGGGCCTCAAAGGTGGTCTATGCAACAAAGTGCCTTTACGGAAATGGTGGGAGGGCTAAAGAAAAAGATAGCCGGTGAAAAATAAGTACCCTATTTACTCTTATCCCAACCAGTCTGAGGTCATTTCATTCTTTCGCATTTCCCATTCTTCAAACGTAATTGCATAACGCAGATGATCTTCCCAAACGCCGTTTATTTCTAAATACCGCTCAGCTAAACCTTCGCATCTCAAATCTAACTTCTCAACCACACGACGTGAAGAGCGATTACGGGAACAATTGAAACTTGGAGACGGTGAAGAAGAACCTCCTCAAAAGCAAATTTCATTATCAAAACTAAAGCTTCAGGGGTGTAACCGTTGCCCGCACAATTTTCGTCTATCCAATATCCAACATGACCACTTTGAAAAGCTCCACGCGTGATATTCGAAATGTTTATTTCGCCAGCTAACTGATCAGACACAAAAATACCAAATGACCAAGCTGTTCCTAATTGCATCTCCCTATCTCGGTTTGCGCAACGACTTTCAAAATATTTTCTATAATCCGTAGATTCAGGATTTTTCATATTTTGTTTAGGCTCCCAAGGAACCAGCCACTCAAAATTTGACAATCTCACATCACGCCATGATTCAAAGTCCGTAGCCACCAAGGACCTAAGAGCAATACGTCGCCCTTTCAATAACAAAGCTAGACCTTTCTTTCAAAGCTGCAACTTCCTATGAGACTACTTTAAATTGTTTTAGGAGTGATTAGTTTTCACTTTCGAAAAGCATCGAATGCAGAATCCCGTCCAATATGTCTGACTCTGAGACGAGACATTCGGTGAACTCAAGTTGTCTCATTACTTTGACCAGTATTGCTGTTCCAGCAACAATTACATCTGTCCTGTCCTCATCAAGCCCAGGATTCGATGTTCGTTCTTGACGGTTTTCTGTAGCTAACGTTCTGAAAACATCTTCAACTGCATCTTTTGACAAGCGAAAATGATGGATTCTTTCTCTGTCATATTTTTCTAAACCTATTTCGATTGCAGCTACAGAAGAAACAGTTCCAGCTAATCCAACTAAAGTTAATGCTTCATTTATTTTTGGAATTTCCCTAACGGCGTCATCTATATGGCCTCCTGCGACAGTCAAACAAGCATGTAACTCTTCCGGCAAGGGTGGATCATTCTCAATAAATTCTTCAGTAAGACGCACACAACCAATCTGTGCGGAATGAATATCCTCTGCTTTTCTATCACCAAAAACAAATTCCGTTGACCCTCCTCCGATATCTAGAACTAAAAACGGTCCTTTTAAATCTCCAAGCTCTGCGATTGCACCTGCAAATGCTAAACGTCCTTCTTCCTCACCAGTTAGAAGCTCAGGTGTTACACCTATTACTGATTCAACTTCACTAAAAAAATCGTCTCTATTGTCAGCATCACGCGCTGCTGAAGTGGCAACTATTCGAACCTCCGCTACTCTGTGTGACTCCAAGGTGGTACGAAAACTTTCGAGAACATCCACAACACGTGTCATTGCTTGTCGTGAAATTTCTCCACTTTTCTCAAGACCCTCACCCAAACGGGTTATTTTCATCTGCCTGTCTAAAGTTTCTAACTTGTTACCTATCAATAACCGTGTTGAATTTGTGCCACAATCTATAACTGCATAATTTTGATTTTCCATTTTGAATCTTTTCAGTTCTAAACCATCAAGTAGCTTATGTAGCTTCTTTTAAAGCCGCTTCAACCCATTCCCCTACAGGATCATCGCCTCCAACTAGGAACCATGCGTAATGTGCATGCAAGCATTTCACACCTTTGCGGGTTCCTCCAACTCCCCCTGAAGGCTTAGGGCCGCTATGAGAATCTGGAAGTTGATGGTCTCGTTCCTTCCGGTATCTGTCATGCGCTTCTGCTATTGATTTAGGATCACATTCCTTTTCAGCCTGTTTGACACCGCCTTGGGATTCGAGAGTTCCTATTTTGCTTCTGATCAGGGGGTCAACTAACCAATACATGGTCGGCATAGGCTTACCATTTGGCAAGAGTGGGTAGTTGCGTATAACACGCGGATTGCCCGCCTCATCTCTAACTGCAACTTCAAATAAACCTTCGGGTTTGCGACCGAGACTCTCGGTGACAAAAACTAAGTCTTCTTTTGTCGGTTTCTGATCCACTCTGGCACTAATTTCTTTCCAATCGAACCACCCGCGACGCTAAGCAGATCTATTGCTTCAGTCTCTTCAAGCTCGGAACCTTCCGATCCTGTACTTGCAGGTTTACTATCCTCAGAAAGAACCAACTCACTTAAATTGTCAGCGAACTGTCCCATCAATTTCTTACTTATATCGGCCATCACTCCGCGACCGAACTGAGCTACTTTGCCGGTTATCTTCAAATCTGTGACAACATTTACGCGCGTTCCTTCCGGGACAGATTCCAAAGATGCAGTTATGTCAGCTGCAGCATTGCCAGCTCCACGAGTGTCACGTCCTTCTCCGCGAATCACCACACGGTGATTAGAGTCGTCTACTTCAACAAACTTTGCGACACCTTTATACTGGGCTGTGATTGGACCTACTTTGACTTTGACGAAACCTTTGTATTCATCATTTCCAACTTCTTCAAGTTGAGCGCCCGGTAGACAAGGAGCAATTAGCTCCACATCATTAATAACTTCCCAAACTTTCTCGATTGGCGCAGAAACCTCAAAATCGTTGCTTAGCTCCATTTTTCTAAATCCTTAAATGTGTCAATATCGTTGCCACTACCTTGACAAACGATCTCTGTAACTTTGTAATTACCTCCATTCAACAGGTGTCTCGCACCTACATCACCTTCTGTCGGCAAATATTTAAAAAACTCTGAAGAAATTTTTGTAGGAGGCCTTCTGTCACCATTGAAGGTAGCAACGACTAAAGGATCTTGGCATTCCGACACTGAAATCCAAGCTTCTTTCGTGACTCCCGGCATATCTCCGAGCCCGACAACAATAGAATCATGACCCTTTTCGATTGCCCAATCTACGCAAACACTCAATGAGCGTGATTGCCCTAATTCCCAATCTGGATTATGTAGCAGTGTTGAGCCTTCTGGAACTAGGTGAGAAATATCAACTGAACCCGAAACCACTATTAACTCATCCAAATTCGCACCTGCTGCAGCTTCGATAGACCAAGAGAAAACTGGTTTTCCATTTAAATCTGCTAGCAACTTGTGTCCCTGTCCATCCCAGCGTTGACCACTTCCTGCTGCAAGAATTACCGCTGCAACTGTCATTTGGCTAAACCGACATCAATCATGGATAGGGCCTTCGGTGTCTGAAAGAGCCTTTGATGAACGTCCGGTTCGTAATGCAATTATCTCGGCAACTATAGAAATTGCCGTTTCCTCTGGCGTTCGGGATCCTATATCCAAACCAATAGGAGACCTGAGCCTAATGAGATCCTCCTCAACTAAACCAACCTCATGAAGACGCTTTAAACGGTCTTCGTGGGTCTTTCGCGAACCCATCACTCCTATGTAGCCTACGTCTGTTTCTAAAGATGAAATTATCGCTGGTACATCAAATTTCGCATCGTGGGTAAGAATACAAACAGCATCTCTAGGCCCTAACTCTCCACCGTGTCTTTGTATTAATTTGTCAGGCCACTCAACAACAACTTCATCAGCAAGAGGAAAACGTTGGTTTGTTGCGAAAACTTCTCTAGCGTCACAAACCGTCACCCGATAACCAAGAACCTTGCCAATTTTTACAAGAGCTGCCGTAAAATCGACTGCCCCTACAACCAACAACTGTGGGGGTTGTATAAACGACTCCACGAAAACCTGGACAATCTCTTCTCTTGCTTCACCAGATTCTCCATAATTTCTAACTCCACTCCGTCCAGCCGCTAACTCTCCTCTAGCGTCACGAGAAACCACTCTGTCTAAATCACTGTTCCCTAGCGAACCTTCAAAATCGATTTCGGGTTTTTGCTCAGGAAAAACAATCATTTTCTTACCAACGGGCGGACCTTTAACTACTGTTACTAGAGCAAAGGATTCTTCCTGATCGAGAAGTTCTTGCATTCGATCGAATATAGAAATTTCATTTTGAGATTGTTTTTCCATTTTTCACCAGTCGAGTGGCTCAATAAACAAATGGACTGTACCCCCACAGGTAAGTCCAACCGAAAAAGCCTCTTCATCGCTGTACCCAAATGAAACTATGTGCCTTTTGTTATTTTCCATCACTTCAAGGGCTTCCAATACAACAGCGCCTTCTACACAACCCCCGGAGACAGAACCAGCCACTTCACCATCCTCCGCTACCGCCATTGTAGCGCCTGGCAATCTTGGGCCTGAACCGTCGAGATCTATCACTCTTGCAACAACAATTTTTTTATTATGTTTTTGCCAGCGACGAATATCATCAACAATTTCTTTCATTCTAAATACACTTTACTCTTCTAAAGTTGCCATTCACTTAGTCAATAATTTCGATAAATCTTTAAGAGAATTAAATGAGTTACCCTCTACAAAATTATCAATGTGAGGCAGAGCAGCAGCCATTCCTTTTGCCAAGGGCTCATAATCTGGAGTCGCCTTCAACGGATTAGCCCAAACGATTCGATGAGTCACACGATGTAACCTTTCCATCTGCTCACTGACTGTTTCTGCGTCTCCTCGATCCCAACCATCTGAAAGAATCAAGATAGTTGCTCCTCTAGCCATACCTCTAATACCCCACCTGTCATTGAACTCTTTTATACCTTCTCCTAGCCGCGTCCCACCTGACCAGTCATCAACACTGCTAGAGGCTTTAGATAAAGCCAAATCAGGGTTTCGTGTAGAAAGTTCTCTAGTTACACGCGTGAGACGCGTTCCTATGGTAAATGCCTCGACTTCCGATCGACTTGCCATCACAGCATGAACAAAACGTATGAGAACTCTTGCATACACTTCCATGGATCCACTTATGTCTAATAAAAGAACTAAACGTCTTCTTCTCTCACCACTTTTCTTAAAATTTTTACTGACCATTTCGCCACCAGTGCGGAAAGAGGATTTTATGGTTGCCGCAAAATCAAAATTTCTGTTTTTCTTTGTCGGGACCATTCGACGTGATTTCTTATATTCGCCTATGAAACGAATTTCGTTCATTAAAAGAAAAAGTTCTTGAAGTTCAGCTTTGTTGCATTTGGAGAAATCCTTAGCCAAGAGAGTTTCTAAACCTGAATATCTAACTGTAAGTAAATCGTTTTCGCCTTTTATCGATTCTTCTAATTCTGAGTCCTCAGTTAAATCATCGAATAGAAAATCTAAAGGTGGAATTTTATTGACTTCCTCGACTAACGGCTCAACGCCCATCCAGTGGCTTTTGAAGACTTTGTCATAAATGGCTATGTCTTCTGGCCTGTCTACGATAGTTGTGCGTCCCGCCCAATAAATATTTTCAAATGATTCTGCTCCTAGCTCTACTACAGCGAGGCCAAAATCAATTGAACTTCCTAGAGAAACTTTTACACCTTCGTTTCGTAACGCATCTAGAAAATCAACTAAATACCTGTCAAGGGTCTTAGACCCATAAGTTGCTTGATTCAATTAACCTTGACGCACCAAGGAGAGAACTTCATCAAAACCTCTCGAGCGTATTCTTTCTTGATCTTCCCTGTATTTAATTAGAGCGCCTAATGTCTCATCTATAACGTTCGCATCTAGATCATCCACTCCAATAGTTACTAATGCTTCTGCCCAATCAATAGTTTCTGCAACTCCTGGGGGCTTGTATAGATCTATTCCTCTTAAATAAGAAGCCGCTTTTGCCACTTCTTCAGCTAAAAGTTGGGAAACTTTGGGTGCTCGCGTCCTAATTATCTCCACTTCCCGGTCGACTTCAGGATGTTCAACCCAGTGGTAAAAGCATCTTCTCTTCAAAGCATCATGCAGGTCTCTAGTTCTATTTGAAGTAATTACGACTATTGGCTTAACCTCTGAACTGTAAGTACCTAATTCGGGGATAGTAATCGAATACTCCGAAAGTATCTCCAGAAGAAAAGCTTCAAACTCATCGTCTGCTCTGTCTATTTCGTCGATTAGAAGAACTGGAGGCGGTTCATTAGAAGCAGAAAGTGCCTGCAATAATGGTCGCTTTATCAAAAATTTCTCGTCATACAGTTCGCCCTCTAAAACCGATGAAGAAACTTGTTCAGTCCGTCCAATTGCTTCTGCTGTTCTCAAATGCAGCAACTGTCGCGCATAGTCCCATTCGTATACTGCCTGATTTGAGTCGATGCCTTCATAGCATTGAAGTCGAATTAAATCGCCTTCAGCCCATCTAGATAAAGACTTTGCCAGTTCAGTTTTACCAACTCCAGCTTCTCCCTCTAAAAGAAGAGGTCTGCCCTGCCTGATACAAAGAAAAACTGCTGTGGCTAGACCTCTATCTGCTAAATAGTTTTGGGTAGAAAGTCCTTGAAGAACTTCTTCTACTGAAGAAACATCTCTTAATCCCATAGATTAAGGTTAGATGCCTTATTCACTCAAGAGTCAGAAAATAGACCTTTATTTTCCAGACTCTTCAAGGCCTCTTTTTGTCAAAACTCGAGCCAGATGAGACCGGTATTCAGCTGAAGCATTTAGATCCGAAGGCGGTTCAAGCCCTTCTGAAGCAAGCTCAGATGCTTCCTCTGCAGAGGCTCCATTAATAGTCGCTTGCTCTAAAGCTGTGGCGCGTACCGGTCTTGAGTCCATATTGACGAGTCCGACACCGCATTGATTTTCAGACACCAAAACTGAGGCACCCACTATCGCCCAGTCCTGAGCTCGTCGATTGAACTTCTGAAAAGACCAAGTCGCATCAGGCATTTTTGGAACTCTAATTTCTGTTAAAAGCTCATCTGGCTCCAGAGCTGTTTCAAGAAAACCTGTAAAAAAGTCATCAGATGTTATCTCGCGTTCGCCAGAACTTGATTGAACTATGAAAGAAGCCCTCAAGGCCAGTGCAGCTGAAGGAATATCTGAAGCGGGATCACCATGTGCTAAAGCACCACCGATTGTTCCTCTGTGTCTAACTTGAGGATCACCTACCTGCTTTGTAGCCGCTGCTAACAAACCTGAATTAGTTAAAACCAGTTCATTTGTTTCAATTTCTCGATGTCTTGTAAGAGCACCGATTGCCAGAAAGTCACCTTCCTCCCGAACATAGGAAAGTTCCTCTACCCGTCCGACATCAATAACCACAGCTGGTGCAGCTAGTCGGTATTTCATCAGCGGTATTAATGAATGACCCCCCGCTAGAACCTTTGCATCATCTCCATGTTCAGAAATTAAAGAAATAGCATGATCTTTAGACTCCGCTCTTTGATAATCGAAAATCGCGGGAATCATGACTGACTTCCACTGGCCTGAAGAACTGCCTTTACGATGTTGTGATATCCGGTGCAACGACAGAGATTTCCTTCTAAACCTTCACGTACTTCCAACTCTGTTGGATTGGGTACTTCATCCAAAAGTGATATAGCCGCCATAACCATTCCGGGGGTGCAGTATCCGCACTGAAGTGCATGGCACTCTCTAAAAGCTTCTTGCATCGGATGCAAGGTTTCTCCGTCTGCTAAACCTTCAATAGTTGTGACTTCTTGCCCATCTGCTTGGGCAGCCAAGACCTTACATGACTTAACTGATTCCCCATTTAAATGAATTGTGCAAGCTCCGCATGAAGAGGAATCGCATCCTATATTTGTTCCTTTTAAGCTGGCTTGCTCTCTTATGAAGTGAACCAGGAGGGTCCTAGGCTCAACATCTGATGAAACTTCCGTTCCATTAATTGTCATAGAAACTTTCAACGATTTCCCCTTCTATGTAACTTTCCCAGATCTCCAGATCTCATTACTGAACTTAACAATACTCTCAAAGTTAGCCCCTTTCTTAATCTATGAACCTATCCGCCGTAAAGATTGGAAAGCTAAAACAGCGCCGGCGGCATTAGCGGCAGCGAAGACTACTAAACCTGGCCAAGTCACTTCCCAAGTAATCCCCTCAAGAAAACCTTGTCTAGCAAAACGTAATACATTTGTTATTGGGTTAAATCGCGCGACTTGATGTAACCATCCGGTCATAAACTCTATAGGAACTTGACCAATGGTCATAAAAAAACTGGTGAATGCAACTAGCTGAACGATCATCAAGGAACGAATAGTTTTAAAGCGGTAGACGATCGCAAGACTAAAAAGGCAGAAAACCGAAGCCATAAGTGCAGAGGCCACAAATAAAAATAATATTGCTGGGAGTCCGCCTGAAAGATTCAAACCTCCTAGCAGAGCTACGATAACAACTCCTAATGTAGGGAATAACGAGCGGATAGCGCTGACCATCACGGTGCCTAACAAAATTGAACTGCGACTACCTGGTGTTAAAAGAAGACGGTCAAAAAACCCAGTTTCAAAATCTTCTGCTGTAGATGCAGAGCCGAAAACACCCGCAAAAACTGAACCTTGTAAGGCCACGTATGGGGCCATCCAGTCGTAAATATTTTCGCTTCCATAGCCTTCAATTCTTGTCAATGATCCAAAAGCGCCTGTAAAGCTGATCAACATTATCACTGGCATGAAGATAATAGGCAGCAATAAAGTTGGCCTGCTCACCACTCTTAAAATGCCTCTTCGGCAAACCGCCATAGCGACCGATAAGGAAACACCGTTTACGTTTTTAAGCGACACTTGTGTGTTCATGGTCGCCCCAGTTTCTTATGAAGAGTCCGAACTGAAGCACCTGTTACCAGAACAGCCCCCAACAATAAAATACCCAAAGCAGTAACAGCATCGGACCATGACCACCCCACGATCATCAACCTTCTAAGAGGGTCAATTATCCACGTTATTGGGTTGAATTCAGCTAGTTGTTTGAACCATCCACTCATTAGTTCTGTCGGGAAAAAAGCTGAACTCATAAAAATCATCACAAATATAAGTGGAAATGTGGCTCCCACTACTTCTTGAGAACCCGACCTAATTGCTAATATTTGACTTAACCCACCGATAACGACAACGAGAAGACACGCAGACAGTGTCAAGACAATAAAGCCGGCCAGCCCACTAGATATCTGAGCGCCAGCAGCTAAAAATACCAAAATTATAATGACAGTCTTGATTCCAGCCAAAAGAGCTGAACCTGCAACTCTACCGATCAGAACAGGCACTCTCGCTACCGGTGAAGCTAGTAGTCGGTCCATAAAACCGTTTTCGATATCTAGTGCCAACTCCGTTCCTGAATTACTTGCACCGAATGAAACCATTTGCAGGACTGTGGCTGGGAGGAGAAAATCAAGAAAAGAATCAACCTCTGGAAATCCCGGAAGACTTAGGACTCGTTCAAATTGTTCCGTATATGTAAAAGCCAGAAGTAACGGAAATAGCAAACCCGGTAAAACAGTAGCGAGCTGTCTTAATTCACTTATTAAAGAACGTTGAGCCAGAATAAATGTTTGAGAAGAGAATTTTTTGATTACTTTCGAAGAAGCAGTCGTATCGACCCTATTCATTCTCCTCCCCAACGCCTTCTAGTCTTCTGCCTGTCGCTTCAGCGAAAACATCATCGAGACTAGGAGCATCCAACTCAAGATGCTCTACTGAAATCCCCGCTTCATCAAACGCTCTTACAACTTCCGCCAACCGGGTTGCTCCCCCATCCAACCCTACGGCTAGACGTCCTTCTCTAGCAGGCCTTCTCTCACCAAAAGAATCCAAAACAATCTGTGCCCTTGCTCTATCCACTTCTTCAATATCGACACGTAAGGTGGGAGAACTAATGTTTTCTTTCAGTTCCTTTGGAATGCCTTGACGTGCGATCCTTCCAGCATCAATAATCGCTATTTCGTGGGCTAGCTGATCTGCTTCTTCTAAATACTGGGTAGTCAAAAAAACAGTGGTTCCTAATTCAGTGTTTAAACGCTTCACTTCATTCCAGAGTGCCTCGCGACTCGTAGGGTCAAGACCTGTAGTTGGTTCATCTAAGAAAAGGATTCTAGGTTCGTGGATCAAAGATAAAGCCAAATCAAGACGTCGCCTCATACCTCCTGAAAAAGTGCTTACACGTCTACTAGCCGCTCCTGACAATCCAACGCGTTCAAGCAGTTCACCGCCCCTTTTCTTCGCTTCAGATCGGGTAATTCCATGCAAGACTGCTTGTAGTCTGATCAGTTCATTTGCAGTCATCAATGGATCGATTGCCGCATCCTGAAGGGCAACACCAATTAATCTCCGCACAGCAGCCGCTTCAGTGACAACGTTGAACCCTGACACATAAACCTCTCCAGAAGTTGGATGCAATAGGGTTGTGAGCATCCTGATGGCTGTTGATTTGCCAGCTCCATTCGGCCCTAGAAAGCCAAAAACTTGCCCTTCACTGACACTTAAATTGATGCCATCTACTGCGACTATCTCCCCAAACCTTCGTACAAGGTCGCGCGTTTCTATGACAGTGTTCACGGTAAATAATTTTCAGTTCTTTTGTTCTTGGATAGCTTCCCAGACTCTTAGAGAACTAACTGGCAAATCAATGTTTGTTACCCCAAAATGACTCAATCCATCCACAACTGCATTTGCAACCGCAGGAGTAGCTCCAATAGCGCCAGATTCTCCTATCCCCTTACAACCAAGCGGGTTATTAGGGGTTGGTGTTTCCATTGGAACCAGTTCAAAAGATGGCAACTCTGCCATCGAAATTATTCCATAATCTGCAAAGTTTGCTGACTGCGGATTACCATCCGCGTCATAGGAAACTTCCTCTGTTAAAGCTTGAGCAACTCCTTGCGCTATCCCTCCATGTCTTTGACCTTCCACGATCATAGGGTTGATTATTGTCCCAGCATCATCACACGTGATCATCCTGTCAAGAGTTACCCCACCAGTCTCGGTATCAATTTCTACAACTGCTATATGGGTACCGAATGGGTAGCTGCACTTAGTCTGCTCATTTGATTCTGAAGATAGATCATCTGCTTCTTCTGCTATCTCTGCCCACGTCTTATTAACTGATGGAGTTCCTGAAACATGGAAAGTTCCATTTGCCTGATCCAGAACGATGTCATCCACATTAGCTTCAAGCAAATCGGCGGCAATCTGTTTCGCCGACTCAACCACCTGACCCGCAGCGCGATGTATTGAAGAACCTCCTAATTGCGTTGATCGGGATCCGAATGTTCCAACACCTTCTGAAACTTGATCTGTATCACCTTGAACAAGTTCTATATCTTCGATATCCATTCCTAGTTGGTCCGCTGCGATCATTGCGAAAGTGGTCTGATGACTTTGTCCATGTGATAAAGAGCCAGAATAAACACGCGCCTTTCCTTGTGGAGTAATTTCCACTTTTCCGTACTCAGCCCCTCCTGGTGCAGGACCTGCCGTAATCTCTACATAAGTTGCTATACCTATTCCCAGTTGAACAACTTCCCCATTATCTCTACGTCTAGTTTGCTCATCCCTTAAGTCTGAATAACCCGCTGCATCAAGTGCTAGCTCTAAACTCTTTTCATAATCACCGCTGTCATATTCTGTTCCAACAGCAGTAGAAACTGGAAAATCTACAGCCTTTAGATAGTTCTTTCTTCTTATGTCTGCTGGATCCATTCCAATTTCACCAGCGAACATATCAACTGCTCTTTCAATGGTTAATGCTGCTTCAGGTCTACCTGCTCCGCGGTATGCCTCAGTCGGAGTTGTATTGGTGACGACGCTACGCGCTCCCGTCTCTATATGAGGAATATCATAAACACCTGAACTCATTATCAGTGTAAACATAGGCAGAAAAGCACCGAGGCGAGTATAAGCACCAGAATCAGCTAGCACTTCAAGACGATAGTGTGTGATATTTCCGTCTTTACTACCTCCAATAGTAAATCGATGAACGTGGGCGCGACCCGGACCCATAGCTAAAAGGTTCTCGGTCCTGGTTTCAAACCAACGGACGGGCTTTCCCGCTTTTGCTGAAAGCCATGGGAGTAGGGCGTCTTCAGGATACGGGGGGATTTTTCCACCAAAGCCACCGCCGACATCTGGAACAATTATTTGAAACCCTCCTTTTGCTTGTTCAGCATAAAGAGGCTCGAGTGCCCCCTTGACCCCGTGTGGAGCCTGGTTTGACATCCACATAATTGCCTTATCGCCTTCCCATGTAGCTGCGGTTGAACGTGGCTCCAAAGGAGCTGGGGCTGTTCTCTGGTGCGCAACGCGACCGCTTACTACAACTTCGCAATCACCAAAAAAAGAATCGTCTGTAATTCCAGTAGCCATACCTAGTGCAGAAAAATCAACAGCTATATTCGTTCCAACTTCGTCATATATTACGACTGAATCGGTTGCTGCTTCTTCCATGTCTACGACAACCGGTAAAGGTTCGTAATCTACAGAGACTGCTTCAGCGGCATCTGCGCCTGTTTCAGGGGTTTCACTTAGTATTACTGCTATACATTCCCCAACAAATCGAACTGTGTCAGTAGCCAGTATCGGTCTATTCAACATTGGCTCCGGGAACATTGGCACCTGGCCCTGTAGAATAGTTGGTCCATCTAAATCAGCTGCAGTAAAGACTCCTGCTACTCCCGGCATAGCTGCTGCTTCTGAAGCATCTACAACAATCTTTGCGTGCGCCATTATCGAACGTACGTAAGTTACAAAAAGTGCACCTTCGAGGGCAGGTTCGTTCAAATCGTCCGTATAACAGGCTCCTTCAGTCAAAAATCCAACATCTTCTCTTCTAAGTACGCGGTTACCTAAAATACTCATTTAATTTCTCCTGTTATTTTCTAACAAGACTGTAGCCCGATGGCGATTTAGTGTTTCAGTCAGAGCAATATTTTAGACCGAAAAATAGTTCTATCGTCAGCTTTCTTGAAAAGGCCAAACGCCGGGTATGCGCGTCTCTTCTTCCGAAATCGGAACAACATAATAAGCCTCTTCATGTGGTTTGATAAGACTGTGTTCCTCTCTCGCAATTCTCTCTATCTCCTCGTCGGTATTCAAAGCATCTATAGAAATTCTGTATGACTCATTCAACTCTTCGATTTCTTTAAGTTCGACAAGCAGTTCTTCCTTTGTGTCTCTCACGTCAAACCACTCTTGTATTGGGATTATCCCTAGCAACATTAGAGAGGCTAAACAAAAAGCAAAAAAACTTACGTAACCCAGGCGTCGAAGTATTGACCTTGTCATCCTTTGCCAGCTAACACAGATTCTCCTTTATAGAAAGCTGAATCGCTTAACATTTCTTCTATCCGTAATAGTTGTTTGTATTTGGCTACACGATCACTACGCGCAGGAGCGCCTGCCTTTATCTGTCCACAATTTGTGGCTACAGCAAGATCCGCTATCAAGTGGTCTTCAGTTTCTCCTGAACGATGTGAAATTACCGCCGTGTACCCAGCGTTCATTGCGATTTCTACAGCCTCTAAGGTTTCAGTTAGAGTGCCTATCTGATTCACCTTGACCAAAATCGAATTAGCTATGCCATTTTCAATTCCGCGTTCAAGTCTCTGCGAGTTGGTGACGAATAAATCATCGCCAACCAACTGTGTTTTCTCTCCTAATTCTTCAGTTAGCTTTAGCCATCCATCCCAGTCCTCTTCTGACATGCCGTCCTCTATAGAACAAATTGGATACTTGCTGCACAGTGAAGAAAGATACTCAACCATTTCTTCGGAACTAAGAGAGAGTCCTTCAGATTGAATTTTATAAAACCCATCTTGAAAAAATTCTGTTGATGCAACATCAAGGGCCAACGAAATGTCATCTCCTGGAGTAAGTCCAGAACGTTCTATTGCATCGAGAAGTATCTGCAGTGCTTCTTCATTTGAAGAAAGATTGGGAGCGAAACCACCTTCATCTCCTACTGTTGTCAACATACCTCTATCTTGCAAAACAGACTTTAAAGAGTGATAAACATCGACTCCCCATTGCAATCCTTCTCTATATGATGCTGCCCCTAAAGGCATGATCATGAATTCCTGAAAATCAATATTGTTATCAGCGTGCATTCCTCCATTAATCACATTGAACATGGGCACTGGCAACAGGTGGGCATTTGCTCCTCCAATGTATTTATAAAGAGGAATTCCAGAGTCTTGAGCCGCTGATCTGGCTACTGCCAAAGAAACTCCGAGAATGGCATTGGCACCCAATCCGCTTTTGTCATCAGTTCCATCCAAGTCAATCATTGTCTGGTCAACCTCACGCTGGTCTGCGGCATCTAGACCCAAAATCGCATCAGATATTTCATTATTTACATGACTGACAGCTTTAGTTACACCTTTACCCGACCAAGCTTCATCACCATCTCTAAGTTCCACTGCCTCAAATTGACCGGTTGAAGCTCCACTTGGAACCATTGCTGCTCCAAATGCTCCGCTGTCTAGTGAAATCTCTACCTCTAAGGTGGGGTTTCCACGGGAATCTATTATCTGTCTTCCAAAAACCGACTTAATCCTGCTCACAATCACTCCCTGAAAATTTTGTGTAGTAAGTCTTTTCCTTATTCCAAACTACTCCTTATGAACCTGTCAAATATGGAGAATATGTAAAAAGTTTCAATAGGTTTTTTTAGAGCTCTTTTAATGTTTGATTTTCTATCTCTGATTTCAGGATTTTTCTGGTCTTACTATCGGCAGAGAACAAGTCGATGTTTTTATCTGTTGCAGCAGTTTCAATGTTTTGTATGAAAGTGACAAACCTTTTATTAGCTGCTCTTAGAGCTCTTTCAGCTTCGTAACCATTTTCCGCAGCCCAGAAAACAAGATTTAGAATAATACTCCCTAACTCTTCGTCGGTTTCAGGAGTGACCTTTTTGAGCACGATTTCTTCATCGGTCAAACCCAGGGTTTGAGACTTTTCGAAAATTTTCTGCGCATATGATAATGCTGGAAGGCTGTCTGGCACTCCGTCCAGAATGGAAGTTCGTTTTTTCTCATTTTTCTTAATCTCTTCCCATTTTTTGTGAGCTGCTTTTTGGTTTTCTTTAAAGTCTGCTGGATGATTTATGTCAAATATTTTAGGGTGTCGTCTCTTAAGCTTCTCGTAAATTCCGTTTGTGACATCAGCTAGATCGAATCTGCCATTCTCTGCCGCTATACGCGAATGGAATACGACTTGAAACAACAAGTCACCAAGTTCTTCTTCTAGGTCATCAGATCCTTCGCCTGTTTCTTCATTAAAGTTTTCGATGGCTTCCAACACTTCATAAGTCTCTTCAAGTAAATGCGAGGTAAGCGAGGAATGGGTTTGTTCAGAATCCCAGGGACATTGAAGTCTTAATGTCGCTACGAGTTCGATGAACTGCTGCAGTTCGGATGCTATGGGTGATTCCAAATGGGGAATAAAACATGAAGTTAAATGGTCGGGCTCGACGTTTTCAATTAAATCCTCCCATTTCAACTCTTGGATAATTTCGTCTTCTAGACCTAAATGTTTCAAAATGAACACTGGTTGAACCGGTGGGATCTCAACCGATGCAACTATGTCCGCTAGAACGTTAACGCTATCGATCTGCGTCACTAGAAGCGGACCTGAGTCACCTGCAGCTTCTATTGCGAATCTATGGGCATCTATAATCCTGACTCCAGCTTCCATCGGGTCAATATTTAAACAGCTCCATACCAGGTCAATAAAGGAAAGACTGGGGATTACTTCAACTTCTACTTCGGTTTGTTCAGCGAGTAATTGAACTGTTTTTTCAGCTACAAAAGGCGAGCCGGGAACTGCGTAAAGTATCTTTCCATTCTTTTTCGCAGAGTTAATTAACTCTGTAACAATATTTCTGTAGAGGTCTTCGAAGGATTCAGCAGACTCGTACAAGTGGTCGAATGAGGTAACTTTGTTTTCCAGTAACACACTAGAGGGATGCCTAAGTGTCCTTGCATAACGAAAACTATGTTCATTAATCAGGTCTAATGTTCTCGAATTGCACAGAGAGGGTTCTCCTGGTCCAAGACCTATAACTGTCACCTTAGGCGAAGGTTTCAAATCAAGGACTTTCCGAAACTTGCACGGGAACTATTTGTCCAATTACCGGATCCCAAGTGCCGTAACGGGGATCCAACTCTATTTCTCGAGTGAGTGTTGCAAGGTGCATCATCGACATGAAAATCCGTTCGTCTTGTTCTTCGAACAGCATTGGCTCAATCGGACTCCTTTTGTCGATACGTATCACATGAAAACCGAATTGGCTGCCCACCGGATCTAATAGTTCTTTCGAAACTTTCAGACCACCGAGTACAGCCCTTTCAAAAGAAGGCACAAATGCACCCAAGGGGACACATCCGAGATAACCACCTTGGCTGCCTGAACCTGGGTCTGTTGAAAATGTTAGAGCTAAATCCTCAAAACTTTGCCCAGAATCTAAAAGTTTGATTACCTCCACTGCTTCCTGTCTGGTATTCGTGAGAATATGACTCGTGCAAAGTTCATGACCAAGAAGATTTTTGTTTCTTTCATAAGCCAGTTGAACTGCGGGGCCACCCTGTGCTGCAATATTCCGAAAAGCTTGCCATTCGCTGTACATATCTAATCGCGGATCTGAGTCATTTAAGCCAGACGCTAAAAGTTGATTCCTTGCTCTATCTATCTCTTCTTTTTCTACTTCAACCCCGTATTCATTCAAAAAATCGACTAAAGCCTGATTTTGTATCCACTCATCAGCTGTTTGCAGCAGCGTTAGAGTGTCAGGGTTTTCGACTCCTGTTCGTTTGCCACTCCAGTCAATTAATTCATTTCGCTCTATCTGTGTTTCACCCACCTCAATCGCGACTTGGGAACCGCCGCAACTAAACAGGCAAAGAACCGCAAATGGAACTACTGAAAATTTCAAGATCTTAAAGAAGGATTTTTTCATATTTAAACTCACTACAAAATGCTACGTGACCTAAGTCGTAACGGGAACCAAATCTTTCAAGTAGTTACTTAAAGCTTCAGCCGGATTTTTTTCTGGTATCGGGATTTGCAACTCGGCAGAACTCTCCTTTAAGTAGGCTTCGGGATGCAATCTTTCTAAACGAGTTTGTTTACTCAGGGGAAGCAAAACAGGTGAGCAGCGAGCAAGAAAGCCTGCTTCAGATGTTTTCCTTTTTGTCACTGTCACTTCTTTGATTCCTCTCTGAACACAAGTTGTTCTTAAATGACCTATTGATAGAAGTTCTTCTGCTTCTTTTGGAATAGGTCCGTATCGATCTTCCCATTCCTGTCTAACTTCTTCGATATTCGTCGGATCGGAGGTTTCGCCTGCTGATGCTAGTTTCCGATAAGCCTCGAGCCTTAAATCACTTCTGGTTACATAGCTTTCCGGCAGGTAAGCGTCTACGGGAATTTCTACCCTTATTTCAGCTTGGTCGACCTCTTCAGTGTCGGCGAGTTCTGAAACCGCCTCATTGACCATCTGACAGTACAAGTCGTAGCCCACTGAAGCCACGTGTCCACTCTGTCCTGTTCCCAAAAGGTTTCCAGCGCCTCTAATCTCGAGGTCTTTCATCGCTAAACGAAAACCGGAACCCAACTCTGTGGTCTCACCAATTGTTCTCAACCTCTCAAATGCTTCTTCAGTGAGTGAACGGTCGGTCGGGGTGAAAAGGTACGCATAGGCTCTTTGTCCAGATCTTCCCACTCTGCCTCTCAACTGGTGTAGTTGCCCCAGCCCTAGCAGGTCGGCTCTATCAACCACCAAGGTATTTACCGTTGGCATATCAATACCTGACTCAACTATTGTGGTGCAGACCAATACATCATAATTTCTCTCCCAAAAATCTAGAATTACCTTCTCCAGGGACGATTCGTCCATCTGGCCGTGAGCTATGGCAACACGCGCTTCTGGCACCAACTGTCTTATTCCAGCTGCCACTTCCTCAATGTCGTGGACTCTGTTATGCACGAAAAAAACCTGTCCTTCACGTAACAGTTCTCGCCTTATAGCTTCAGTTACAGCGCTTTCATTGTATTCGCCAACAAATGTAAGTATCGGTTGTCGGTCTGCGGGTGGAGTGTCAATAAGACTTAGATCTCTAATTCCAGTTAATGACATTTCTAAAGTTCTGGGTATAGGAGTGGCTGTTAAAGTCAAAATATCAACTTGGGCTTTCATTGCTTTAATAGCCTCTTTATGGCTGACTCCAAATCTCTGCTCTTCGTCAACAATTAGAAGTCCAAGGTCTTTGAAAGAAACGTCTGAGGAAAGAAGTCGATGGGTTCCGATGACAATGTCAACAGAGCCAGCACTTAACTCTGCTAAGACTCTTCGAGTCTGAGCATTTGTTAGGAATCGACTTAAAATCTCAACTTTTAGTGGATAAGAGGCAAAGCGTTCTTTGAAGGTTTCACCATGTTGTTGGGCTAAAAGTGTTGTTGGCACCAAAACGGCCACTTGGCAGCCATCTTGAACCGCTTTGAAAGCCGCCCTGAGGGCAACTTCTGTTTTGCCGAACCCTACATCTCCGCATACAACACGGTCCATCGGGAATGGTCGTTCCATGTCAGCTTTTACTTCATCGATAGCTTTTAGTTGGTCTGGAGTTTCCTGAAAAGGAAAAGATTGTTCGAGCTCCGACTGCCAAGGTGAGTCTTTTGCGAATGCGCGACCTGATGAATTAATTCTCTTCTTGTAAAGCTCTACTAAATCAGAAGCGATTTCTGAAATTGCCGACCTGACTCGAGACTTAGTTCTTTCCCACTCGACTCCACCCATACGAGAAAGGGTTGGGACGTCACCAGCGCTATACGGTCTGATTACTTCAATTTGATCAGTTGGCAAATAAAGACGATCACTGCCTTTATATTCCAATAACAAGTAGTCTTTTTCTGCTCCACCAAGTTTTTGACTTACGAGACCTGCAAACCGGGCTATTCCATGATGTTCATGGACTACATAATCGCCCGCCGAAAAGTCTTCAAAAACACGGATGTTGTCTCTTCTAGGCTGCTTTGAAGACTTGTGTTTTCTTCTTCTACCAGTAATTTCTCTTTCTGTGATTAATGCGAAAAGTGAATTCTCTAGAATAAATCCTGACTCGATTGCTCCGACCATGATTCGAATGCCTGAAAATTCATTGTCTAATTTTTCATTTTCTATTGCAACAGGTAGACCCTCTTTTTCGAAGACTTCAAAGAGGCGCTTGGCGCTACCTTCTCCATCTGCTGCGACAACAAGGTGAAAATTTTTGTCCAATAGTTCTCTTAATCGTTCAAAACTTTTGTGTGTAGAATTTTTAGTGAGTCTCTCGCCTTTAACCGATTCAAATGTGGTTGCCTTTATCTTTTTGGTGGACAAATCGGTGGGAATCGAATTAATCGACCAGATAGACGCCTTGCACGATTCTAGAGACGTCTCAAAAGAAGAATGAAGTTCTGGCAGTTCTGACCCTTCAAACGACCATGTCTTTGAAAGCGACTCAGCCAATCTATTTTCTTTTTCTAACAGGTCGTCGACTCTGGAACAAAGGCGTTTCCTGTCGAGCAACAACAACATGCCTTCCTCCGGAATAATGTCACCTAGTGAAACACTGTCGTTTAGAAGCCACGGCAAAAATGACTCCATTCCGTCGAAAAGTTCACCCTCTGCCAGTTTTTTCCATTCCTCTGTACCCCAGTTATTCTGGTCTGCCATAAATGAGGCTTTCTTCAGCATTTCAGGGTCCAGAATCAACTCCCTGCAGGGAAAAACTTCAACCTCATCGACAGGTTGCTTTGATCTTTGATCAGCTACTCCAAATTCACATAATCTCTCGATCTCATCTCCCCAAAAATCTATACGAATAGGAAAAGCTGATGTCGATGGCCACAAGTCAATAATCGAACCCCTTATCGCCAATTCACCGCGGTGTTCGACTTGATACTCTCTTTTGTAACCAAAGAGAACCAATTTTTTCGTTAGTTCTCCATGGTC
>MDTA01050699.1_pt1 | contig 25227 bp, 25 predicted proteins | sample 811151 | NCBI WGS metagenome assembly MDTA01 (sample SAMN05326648, study PRJNA326480) | marine metagenome | isolation source: seawater | place: Indian Ocean: South | collected 2010
ACATATAACTGTATCTTGTATAAAATTTTTTGGGACACCTCCACCGATCATAAAAAGCCCAGAGCCTTTGGATTTTATTTTAATTTCTGTTAGTTCTCTGAACTCTCTAATGCTGTCAATGGTTATGTGTTTATTTGGGTTTTTTTCTTGATGTATCACTAATCCAAATCCTGCGCTTGAGTCAGTAAATGCTGGACAGAAAATAGGCACGTTGTTATCATAAGCAGTTTCAATTAATGACTCTTTTTTTTTAGAGTTTTTTTTCAAATATCTACCCATTTCAAAAATAAATTCTCTCGATGTATAACTTCTTGGTTCTAGTTTATCAGCTATATCACATATAATTTTATCACAAATTTGAAGTTCTTCTTCATCAATATATGTGTCATATATTCTATCTATATAATTATCTCTTAACTCAGTATCATCTTGAAATTGGGAACCTTGATAATGTCTAAAACCTAACGCCTCAAAAAAATCCATATCTACTATTGAAGCTCCGGTTGCAATTATTGCATCAACCATATTATATTTAACGAGATCTTTATATATATTCATACATCCAGCAGCTGATGTTGATCCCGCAAGAGTCAAAAAGATTGTACAATCTTTATCATTTATCATTTCATTAAAGATTTTGGCTGCCTTAGCGGTTTCTCTTGATACAAAAGACATTTTACTCATGGATGAAATAATTTTCCTTGAGTCAAATGAGGTTATATCAATATGTTCTATTGGCTTTTTTAGAAAATCTTTCTTACTATTATGTCCTAAACTTTTATCTTTGATCATTAAGCAACTAGTATGCCTTTAGGTATTTCCTTAGCATACATTGTCATAATAGGATTATCTTCAACCTCATAAATTTCATCTGAATAAAAACCATTAAATTGAGTTCTAAATGTTATACCATACGCTCCTAATTGTCCTAACTCAATGTAATCATTTTCTTTTATATTATTTGGAAGTATAAAAGGACCTTTCATGTAATCCATACTATCACATGTGGGACCATAAAAATCAAATGCAGTCAATTTTTTTGAAATAATTTTTCCACAATCATTTTTTACTAGCCGTGCAGGATAAACTATATTTGGTGTACCTGCATCAAACAATGTTCCATAGGTTCCATCGTTAATATATAATTTCTGTTTTTTCCTTAAATTAATTTTTACAATTGTAGAACCACTTTCTGCTACAAGTGCTCTGCCAGGTTCACATATTATTTGTGGCATTTTATTTATTTTTAGTTTTTTTAAACTTTTTTTAATTTCTAAAAAATAATTATCTAAAGATTGAGGTATAAGGTCTGGATATATAGTTGGAAACCCTCCTCCTATATTAATAAAGTCAGGAATTATTTTTGTTTTTTTAATAATATTTCCTATTTCTGTAATTCCTTTATCATAAGATATTGGATGCATACATTGCGAACCAACATGAAAACTTAAACCTACTTTTTTTGCATATTGATTTGTCAATCTCAATAAACCAATTGCTTCAGATGATAATGCCCCAAATTTTTTTGATAAATCAATTTCAGCATGTTCATTTGATACTGCGACTCTAACAAATAATTCTAAGTCTTTTGCATTTTTTGTACTTTCAATTATTTTTATTAATTCATCTTTTGTGTCTAATGAAAAAGTTTTAACATTAAATTTAAAGTACGCAGTTTTAATACTTTCTCTACTTTTGACCGTATGCATGTAAGAACATTTTGCATTAGGATTTACTTTTTTTATTTCCTCAATTTCTTTAATTGAGGCTATATCAAAATCATTAATACCACTTTCAGAAATTGTTTTTAAGACCTCTGGATGAGGATTGGTTTTTACAGCGTATAATATTTTACCCGGAAATTTTTTTTGAAAAGTTTTAGATGCAACATGTATCAATTTTTTTCTGATACAATATACCGGTTTCTCTGGTTTGAGTTGACTAACTAAATCGTCAACACTTTTAAATTTTTGCATTTAATATGCCCCCAAAAAAATTTAACAAAAAAAGTTTTTAAATTATTTTAAAAACTTACATATCAGCAAGCAAATACGGCAATACCCCTTTAAAGTAAAGGAAATAATGGGTATTGAAATAAAGTTAATAACAACCATATATAATTATGATGATTAACAGTAACTTAAAAAAATTGACTGATTTTGATAATAAATCCCTAATAATTGTCGATGATGATAATCCATTTAGGGAAAGATTAGCAAGAGCGATGGAAAAGAAAGGTTTTTCCGTAATTCAAGCTGAAGGTGTACAAAAAGGAATTGAAGCAGTCAAGTCTGGCAAACCAGGTTTTGCGGTCGTTGATCTAAGATTAAATGATGGAAATGGACTTGAGGTTGTAAAAGAAATTCAGTCTAGTAACTCTCAAAGTCGAATCGTTATGTTGACAGGATATGGAAACATTCCAACAGCTGTTGCAGCTATTAAAGAAGGTGCAATTGATTATTTAGCGAAGCCAGCAGATGCAGATGACGTGGAAAAAGCATTATTAGCTGATCCTCAAAAAAAAGCTGATCCACCAGAAAATCCTATGTCAGCAGATAGAGTAAAATGGGAACATATTCACCGAGTTTTTGAATTGTGCAATCGGAATGTTTCAGAGACTGCAAGAAGACTTAAAATGCATAGAAGAACACTTCAAAGAATTTTATCTAAAAGATCTCCTAAATAAATTTTCTAAAATTAATTATTTTTTTAGCCAATAAAGTTAAAAGACAAATCTTAAATAATTCTGCTAATAAAAAAGGTTTTACCCCTAACTCTATAATGGGTTTTTCAAACCCAATTAAAATTCCAAGCCAAAAAACTCCAAATATATATATAACTGAAACTGATAAAATTAATTTAATAAAAATTTGAAAAATATTTTTTTCAAAATCTAGATAACCAGCTAAAAAACTAGCTACTAAAAAACCAATCAAATAACCCATCGTAGGGCCAGTAAAATAAACTAAGCCTACACCTTTCTCTGGTGAATTAGAAAAAACTGGTATACCTGCAATTCCTTCAATTAAATATAAACCTACTGTGGCTAAACCAATTTTAGGACCAAAAGCTATTCCGAGAAATAAAACTACAAATGTTTGCATTGTCATTGGTACTGGATAAAAAGGTATTTTTATTTTTGCAGATATTGTTAATGCAATTGATCCTAGAAATATTACTAAAAATATTTTGATTATTTTATAAGTAAGATTATTTTTTATTGATTCCATAAGTCAATTAATTTACTATTAATTAATTAAATAAGCTAGTTTTTTGTTAAACGAAGGAAAACATCTTCTAAATCACCATCATCAGTTGAAATATCTTTGATTATTGCATTTTTTTTTTTAATCAATTGAATCAATTGTTCCATACTTATTTTACTTTTTTCGTAAGATATATTTATAGAATTTTCTGATTTTGAAATTAATTTTAACGAACTTAATTCATTATCAACTATTTCAATATTTTTATCAGTTTTAATTTTAACTTTTTTTGTTTGAATTTTTTCTAATAGATTTTTTGTTGTATCAAGAGCAATCAAATTTCCTTTATTAAGAATCCCAACTCGATCACACATTTTTTCAGCCTCTTCTATATAATGAGTTGTAAGAATAATAGTGACACCTCTATTATTAAGCAGTTTAACATTTTCCCATAATTTTTTTCTCAACTCAACATCTACACCTGCTGTTGGCTCATCAAGAAAAACTATTGGTGGTTGATGAACAAGTGCTTTAGCTACCAAAAGTCTTCTTTTCATTCCGCCTGACAAACTTCTGGCATAACTATTTGCTTTATGATCTAAGGATACTAGTTTTAATATTGTATCAGTAATTCGATCTTTTTTTGGTATTCCATACAAACCTGCTTGAAGTTCTAAAAGTTTTTTTGGGCTAAAAAAAGGATCTAAATTAACTTCCTGAGGAACAATACCAATTGATGCTCTTACTTGTCTTGGATTTTTATCAAGGTTGAAGCCCCAAACATTAACGGTCCCAGAAGTTTTAATAACGGTTCCACCTAATATATTTATAAATGTTGTTTTGCCAGCCCCATTTGGCCCCAACAAACCAAATATTTCTCCTTCTTTCACGTCTAAGTTTAAATTATTTAAAGCATGAGTATTACTTTCTTTAGTTGTATAAATTTTTTCTAAGTTTTTAACGGATAGAATGTTTTTTTTATTCATAAAATTGAATACGTTTACAATATTTTAATAATTAAGATAACATTATTTAAATGGATAAAATAAAAAAAAAAGATAATTTTTATTTGATAGATGGCTCTGGATATATTTTTAGAGCTTATTATGCCTTGCCGCCCTTATCTAGAAAAAGTGATGGCCTTCCTACTGGTGCTGTAAGTGGATTTTGTAGCATGCTTTTTAAGCTCTTAGAGGACTCTAAATCTAATGAAAATTTAAAAAAACCAACTCATTTTGCTGTAATATTTGACTCTGCAAGAAAAACTTTCAGAAATGATATTTATTCTGATTACAAGGCTAATCGAGCAGAGGCTCCCGATGATTTAGCGCCTCAATTTGAATATATTAGAAAATCAGTTTTAGCTTTTAATTTACCATCAATTGAAATGATAAATTATGAAGCAGATGATTTAATAGCAACGTACACAGAAAAAATCTTAGAAAAGGGTAGTGATGTTACAATTGTTTCTTCAGATAAAGATTTAATGCAGTTGTATAAAAAGAATGTGAGATTATTTGATCCAATAAAAAACAAATTTATTTCTTCCGAAGATATAAAAAAAAAATTTGGTGTAGATTCTAATAAGGTAATAGATGTACAGGCTTTAGCCGGTGATAGTAGTGATAATGTTCCAGGTGTACCTGGAATTGGAGTAAAAACAGCTGCGGAGTTAATTAACAAATATAAAAATTTAGAAAATCTATTAGAAAGTGCTCATGAAATAAAACAAAACAAAAGAAGAGAAAGTCTAATTGAAAATAAAGATAAAGCAATTTTAAGCAAGAAGTTAGTAACTCTAAAAAAAGATGTGCCTTTAGAAAAATCTTTAGATGAATTAAAACTCAAAGAAATTAACAAAGAAAAATTATATAAGTTTTTAAGAGATATGGAATTTAATCGTCTATTAAGTTCTGCAATTTCTGTCTACGGTGAAATAAAGTTTAAATCTTCTAACAATGATCATGCCACAGAAAAAAGTCATCAACCAATAGACAAGAAAAATTATTCTCTAATAACTAATGTTGATCAAATTGATGAATGGATTAAAGAAGCCGAGGAAAAAGGAGAGCTTGCAATTGATACTGAGACGAGTTCTCTAGATCCACACCAAGCTAATTTGGTTGGAATTTCTCTTTGCACCAAAATTGGAAAAGCTTGTTATATTCCGGTTGGGCATAAATCAGGAAAGTCTCTTAAAAAAGAGGATGTTTTAAAAAAGCTAAAACCTATTCTTAGAGATAGGAGTATTAAAAAAATTGGTCAAAATATAAAATTTGATTTTATTGTTTTACTTAAACATGGAATTGAAATGAATAGTATTGAGGATACAATGCTTATGTCTTACGTTTTAAGTGCGGGTAAAAATCGACATAATATGGATACTTTATCTGAAATTCATTTAGGGCATAAAACAATTTCTTATAAAGAAATAGTGGGGACCGGGAAAAAAGAAATAAATTTTAGTGAAGTTGAAATCAACAAAGCTATGGAGTACGCGGCAGAAGATGCTGATATTACTTTTAGGTTGTATAAAATTTTCAATAAAAGTCTTAAAGTAGAAAAATTAACAAATCTATATGAAACCTTTGAAAAACCTTTAATAAAAATTTTAGCAAATATGGAAATTGAAGGTATTAAAATTGATAAAAAGTTTTTAAAGATATTATCTGAAAAGTTTGAAAAAAAAATAAAAAAGCTCGAAAAAGATATTTTTAATATTTCAAAAAAAGAATTCAATATAGGATCACCAAAACAGTTAGGTGAAATTATCTATAATGATTTAAAAATAGCAGTACTAAAAAAAACTAAAAAGGGAAGTTTTGCAACTAGCGCAAGTGTTTTAGAGGATTTAGCTTTTAAGGGTCATAAGTTTCCTCAATTAGTTTTAGATTGGCGTCAAGTTTCAAAACTTAAAAACACTTATACTGACTCTTTACAAGAACACATTAATCCAAATACCAAAAGAGTTCACACCTCTTTTTTGTTAGCAGCTACTAATACTGGTAGACTTGCTTCAAGCGATCCAAATTTACAAAATATTCCAATTAAAAGTGAAGATGGAAAAGACATTAGAAAAGCATTTATAGCTGAAAAAGGATTTGAATTAATTTCAGCTGATTATAATCAAATAGAAATGAGAATTTTAGCTGATCTTGCTAATGTTAAAGAATTAAAAAAAGCGTTTAAAAATAACGAAGATATTCACTCTTTAACAGCAAGCCAGGTATTTAACATTGACATCAAAAAAGTAAATCAAGATATGCGTAGAAAAGCTAAAGCTATAAATTTTGGTATTATTTATGGAATATCTCAATATGGGCTAGCCAAGCAAATCAATGTTTCTAATCATGAGGCTGCTGAATTTTTAAATGCATATTTTAACAAGTTTCCAGAGATTAAAATTTATATGGAAGATACAATAAAATTTTGTAGAAGAAGCGGTTATGTAAATAATATTTTTGGAAGGCGCTCTTATTTTAACTCCATAAATGATAAGAATTTTAATGTACGAAATTTTCAAGAAAGAGCTGCTATAAATGCTCCTATTCAAGGTTCTGCTTCAGAGATAATGAGGCTGGCAATGATTAGGTTAGATAAGAGACTTAAGGAGTTAAAAAATGATAAAATTAAAATACTTCTTCAAATCCACGACGAACTAATTTTTGAGGTGCCTAAAAATGAGGTAAAAAAAACTGTCAAAATCATTAAAGAAGAGATGGCTAGTGTAGTTAAAAGCGATTTACACTCATTTTCTATACCGTTGACAATTGATATTAATACAGGGGATAATTGGGGTATTCTTCATTAAGAAATTTGGATTGCCCAATTTAGAACAATTTAGTATTTTTAAAGTACTATATGCTAACACAAACAATCGCATTAATTGATGATGATAGAAATATACTTACAAGTATAAGTATAGCACTTGAAAAAGAGGGCTTTAAAGTTCAAACTTATATAGATGGTGAAAGTGCCTTAATAGGCTTAACAAGATCTCCCCCTGATCTTGCAATTATAGATATAAAAATGCCAAAAATGGACGGAGAGGAGCTTTTGAAAAAATTAAGAAAAAAAACTTCATTACCAGTAATTTTTTTAACTTCAAAAGATGACGAAATTGATGAGTTATTGGGACTAAAGCTTGGAGCAGATGATTTTGTAAAAAAATCTGGAGGTTTTTCTATAAAAGTTTTAATTGAACGAATAAGAGTACAATTGAGAAAAAAAGATGCGAGTCAAAATTTAGAGGATACAAAAAATATAATTTTGCATGGGAAGCTAAAATTAGACCCGTCTCAATTAGAATGTGAGTGGAATGGCAAACAATTACCCGATAAACTAACAACAACAGAATTTTTAATTGTAAAAGAATTAGCTAAACGTCCAGGAATAATTAAAGAAAGGGCACAGTTAATGGATATAGCCTATAGAGAAGATACAGATATTGAGGACAGAACTATTGATAGCCATGTTAAGAGAATAAGAAAAAAGTTTAAAAAAATTGACCCTAATTTTTCAGCTATTGAGACTAGATATGGAAGTGGATATAGATGGAACGTTAGTTAATGATAAATAAACTTTTAAAAAATTTATCTATTTTAAAAAAATTTTTATTAATAAATCTAATTTTTTTTACAATTATTGGTTTATTTACATTGATTTATTTAAAAGGTGTTCAGCCTAATTTAATCCAAAAAAAAACTGCTAATCATATCAAGATTATAGATAATACAACTGAACATATTAAAAGATTAAAAATAAAGTTTGAAAATGATGATATTAGAAAATTTTTATTTTCAACAAGGTTTTTATTTCAAAACTTGGATAGAGTAATTTTATTTAATAATGAGTTTAAATTAGTAGGCGATACTGATACTTTAGACTTAGACCCAAGATCTTTTTCACAGAGATTAAATGTAGTTGAGTCAGAAATTATTGATAAAGAAAAAAAACCTAAAGCTTTGAAAAAAAAAAATACAACACAACCAACAACAGTTCCACTTAAAGAAATAATTACTACTTATGTATCTTCTAAAGATTATGGAAAGCCTTATACTTTTACTGAGGAAAATTATAATCAATTTTTATTAATTACAATTAAAAATGTCTCATTCGAGGGTAGGAATATTGGATTTTTAGCAATTACAGAAAATGCAAATGACATAAAATCTGCAATTGATGAAAGAAGAAGTTTTATTATTAGGACAGCAATTTTTGTTGCTATTGTTATTTTTATATTTTCATTTGTATTGAATAGATATTTTTTAAAACCTATTCAGAATTTAGTTTTATACACAAATATGATTAAAGAAAAAAGTAGAAAAAAAACTAATATTGAAAGATTAAAAAATAGAAACGATGAATTAGGACTTTTGTCAAAATCTTTAGATGATATGACAAATGAACTTCAAAAAAGAATTTCAAACGCAGAAAATTTTTCAACAGATTTAGTTCATGAAATTAGAAATCCATTAGCATCATTGAAAAGTGCATCAGAAATTTTAAGTGAGACAGAAGACTCTTCACAAAGAAATAAATTAGTAGATATACTAAGCCATGATGTAGAGAGAATAGAAAGACTAATAACTGATTATTCTCAAATGTTAAAAGATGAAGTTGCCTTAAGTAAAGAAAAAAAGAAAAAAATTAATTTAGAAACAATTATAAAATCAGTTGTAGATGATTTTAACAATATTTATAAAGTAAAAAGAGGAATAAATATTTTATTTGAAAAAAAGGATAAAAATTTTGATTATTTTATTTTTGGCATTGAAAATAGAATAGAACAAATAATTGCAAATTTGCTAGATAATTCAATTTCTTTTAGTGAGGATAATAAAACTATTATAGTCTCTATTTTTAAAAATAGCGACAATACAATATCCCTTAAAGTAATTGACGAAGGTAAAGGTTTTAAAGAAAAGGAAACAAAAAAAATTTTTGACAGATTTTATAGCAATAGACCTGATAAATTTGGCGAACATTCAGGATTAGGCTTAAATATTGTAAAAAACCTTGTGGATCTTCACAGCGCAACTATTACAGCGTCAAATAATATCAATCAAAGAGGAGCAAATATTGAAATAATTTTTCCCAAGATTTAAACTTAAGTTGATTAATTAAACCTTTATTGTTAGAAAATCTCCCATGGAAGATTATAAAGTCAAAAATATTTCAGAAGCAGCCTTTGGTAGAAAAGAAATTTCACTAGCCGAAAGTGAAATGCCTGGATTAATGGCTCTAAGAGAAGAATTTTCAAAAAGTAAACCTTTAAAAGGAGCAAAAATTATTGGATGTTTACATATGACAATACAAACAGCAGTTTTAATTGAAACACTTATCACTCTTGGTGCTGAGGTAAGATGGTCCTCGTGTAATATTTTTTCAACTCAAGATCATGCAGCTGCTGCTATCGCAAAAGCTGGAGTTCCTGTATTTGCTTGGAAAGGAGAAACTGAGGAGGAGTACATATGGTGTATCAAACAAACTATTGTTGGTAAAAAAGATTGGAAACCAAATATGTTGTTAGATGATGGTGGAGACCTAACAGCCATAATGCATAAAGATTTTAAAGATTTATTAAAAGATGTAAAAGGAGTTTCAGAAGAAACTACAACTGGTATTAAAGCGTTAAACAAAATGGAAAAAGACAAAACTCTAATGATCCCAGCAATTAATGTAAATGATTCTGTAACGAAATCAAAATTTGATAATCTCTATGGTTGTAGAGAAAGTCTTGTTGACGGAATTAGAAGAGCAACAGATGTCATGATGTCTGGCAAGGTTGCTGTTGTTGCTGGATTTGGAGATGTTGGAAAAGGAAGTGCAGCTTCTCTAAGACAAAGTGGAGCTAGAGTTTTGATAACCGAAGCAGATCCTATTTGTGCTCTTCAAGCAGCAATGGAGGGTTATGAAGTTGTTTTGATGGATGAAATAATAAATAAAGCAGATATTGTAGTAACAGCAACTGGTAACAAAGATATTGTAACAGCTGATCACATGAGAAACATGAAAGACAGAGCAATTTTATGTAATATAGGTCATTTTGATAATGAAATTCAAGTTGATGCATTAAAAAATTATAAATGGACAGAAATAAAACCTCAAGTTCATGAAATTGAATTACCTGGTGGAAAGAGAATTGTTTTATTGGCAGAAGGAAGATTAGTTAATTTGGGATGTGCAACAGGTCACCCAAGTTTTGTAATGAGTGCATCATTTACAAATCAAGTAATGGCTCAAATAGAACTTTGGAATAATTATAAAAATTATGAAAAAAAAGTTTATGTATTACCAAAAAAATTAGATGAAAAAGTAGCTATGTTGCATTTAAAAAAAGTTGGTGCGAAACTTACAAAATTATCAAAAGAGCAAGCAGATTACATTAGTGTTGGAACAGAGGGTCCATTTAAATCAGATGCCTATCGCTACTAAAAGTGGCAAGATAAATATTTCTAAAGAAGTAGATACAGCAGGTTTGGCTAAAAAATTTTCAGCAATTTTGAAAAAAGGGGATGTAGTTCTTTTATATGGAGAAATTGGTGTTGGTAAAACTACATTTATAAAATATCTAATAAATTATTTTCAAGAAAAAAATCAATCTGAAATAACTGAAGTAACTAGTCCAACTTTTAATCTAATTAATGAGTATGTTGTAAAAGATAAAACATTTCAACATTTCGATTTATTTAGATTAAAAAATAAAAAAGAAATTAAAAATATAGGATTGTTTGAGAATTTAAAAAATTCAATTACTCTTATAGAATGGCCACAGTTAATTAAAGATGATATAGAAAGTAAAATTGAACTTTATTTTGAATATGAAAGTAATTTAGATCAAAGATTTGTGATAATTTCTGGACTTACTGAAGCAGATAAAAATGTTGTTAAATAAGAAATATTTAAAAAGGATTAAAGGAGATGCTTCATTTAGAATTTTTTTTAGAAAAAAAAAATTAGATAAGAGCTCGATAATTATTTATTGTAAAAAGGAAAAGTTAAAAAATTTATTAATTTACGACTCTATAAATAAAATCTTAATAAAAAATAATATACAAGCTCCGCGGCTTTATAGTGAAAATTATAAAAAAAATTTTATAGAAATAGAAGATTTTGGTAGCAAAACTTTGTTTGAAATTTTGAAAAAAGAAAAGAAAAAAAAAATGGAATATTATAATTTAGTTTTAAAACTCTTAACTAAAATACAAACTGTAAAAGATAGAAAAATTAAAACATTTAATAATAATCTTTATAAAATTCCAGAATATAAAAAAAAAATATTATTTGATGAAGCAAAAATTTTTTGTGACTGGTATGTTCCAAAATTTTTACCTTCTCCTCAAAAAAATATTTTTAATAGACTATTGAAAAAACAAATTAAGACTCTGTTAGATAAACTTAAATTAAAAAATAATACATTTGTTCATAGAGATTTTCATGTTTCAAATATTATGATAAAAAATAACAAATTATCAATTATTGATAATCAAGATGCTTTAATAGGAAATAAAGCCTATGATCTAGCGTCACTTGTGGATGATGTTAGATTTGAAACATCAAAAAATTTTAAAGAAAAAATTTATAAACTTTTTATAAATAAAAGTCTTAAAAAATTAGATAAAAAAAAATTTAGAAATGATTTTGAAATTTTATCAATTTTGAGAAATTTAAAAATAATTGGTATCTTTTCAAGATTAGCTGAAAGAGATAAGAAAAAAAAATATCTTAAATTGATACCTCATGCATGGAAATTAATTGCATTACGAATAAATTCAAATCCAGCATTGAATGATATAAAAAAAAACTTAAATAAAAATTTTTTTAATAAATTGAGATGATGAAATGAAAATTAATACTGCTTTAATCTTATGCGCAGGATATGGAAAAAGATTGAGTCCACTGACTTTAAAAATCCCAAAACCTCTTCTTATAGTAAATAATGTGACATTATTAGAAAATTGTATTAACTTTATTAAAGAACTTGGAATAAAAAAAATTTTATTAAATACATTTTATTTAGGTAATCAAATAGATAATTTTATCAAAAAAAAGAAATTTGATTTAGATGTTCAAATAATTAATGATGGAAATAATATATTGGACACAGGAGGTGGAATTTTAAATATGGTAAATTCTTCTTCAGAAGAAAATTTTTTAGTTTTAAACCCAGATACTTTGTGGAATTCAAAGTACAAAGATGAAATTGAAAATATGGAAAATTTTTATTTTAAGAAGAAATTAAATAATATTTTATTGGTAGTAAATAAAAGATTAAGTTTTGATACTAGTTTTAATGGGGATTTTAATTTTTTTGAAAATAAACTTAGTAAAGAAAAAAGTAATCATTTTATTTACACTGGTCTTCAAATAATCAATAAAGAAATATTTAACAATCAAATTGAAAAAAATTTTTCAATTTCAAAAACTTGGAATAATTTAATTGAGTCAGACCAATTAAATGGTTTTGAGAGCAATAATAAATTTTACCATATAACTAATCTAGAAATTTATAATATACTATCAAAAAACTAAGAGATCTTTTGATCTATCCTTGTCTAAATAATAACAATTTTTTATATCTAAATCTTCTTCAAACTCAATTAATAATGGATTTCCTGTTGGAATTTCTAATTTTGTAATTCTTTCTTCATTAAGTTTAAACAAATATTTACATAACGCTCTTAAAGAATTACCATGAGCAGATATCAATACATTTTTTTTGTTTAATAGTTTATTTTTAATATGATTTTCAAAGTATTCTATAACTCTATCATAAGTATCTTTTAAAGATTCTGTGTCAGGAATGTTTTTTTTGGGGATAATTTTATACGTGTTTATATTTAATGGATGAAAAGGACTATTTTTACTTAAAGGTTCAGGCTTAATATTCCAAGATCTTCTTAACTCGTGAATTTTTTTTAAACCTAACTTTTCCTCCATTTCATTTTTATTCAATCCTGTGAGCGCACCATAATGTCTCTCGTTTAATTGCCATGCTTTTATTGGCTCTTTATTATCTCTTAATGTGTCCTGTATTAGTTTAAGGGTATTTTTAGCCCTCAGTTGAAAAGATACAAAATAATAGTCAATTTTTATTTTTTGAATTTTGATCAATTCTCCAGCTTTGCAAGCTTCTAACTTACCTTGTGATGTTAAATCAATATCTACCCACCCAGTAAATTTTTTTTTAAGATTCCACTCACTTTGACCATGTCTAACGAGAAATAAATTTGACATATATTATATTTTGTTAACTGATAAAAATAATAAAATAAACTAAAATTATGAAAAAAATGAGTACTTTTATACTTTTTATATTTTATGCGTTGAATATAATCTTTATTTTGTTGTATTTATACCCCGGAAGTATTTTAGGATATTTATTATATGAAAATATAAATATTCAACCTCAAATTACAAAAGATTTTTTAATTTCAACAAATCATTTTTATGCATTTCTCACTCTTTCATTCATTGGGATAATTACTTATAAGAAAAGTGATAAACTAAAATATTTTATAATCTATTTGTTATTTCTCTCTATCTTTCTTGAGATTATGCATTTTGTAATACCAAATAGGAGTTTTGAACTAGGTGATTTATTTGGAAACACTATTGGTGTTTTACCTTTAATAATAGTTTATAAATTTTTAAAAAAATGAAAATTCAAAGTTTATTATATTCTCTATTTTTTATAATTCTTTTGAGTTGTTCATCGATACCTAAAAATACATCGAATAGTTGCGAAATATTTAATGAAAGATACTTATGGTATAAACATACAAAAAAAACAGAAAAAAAATGGGGGACCCCAATACATGTTCAACTAGCTATAATAAAGATGGAGTCAAATTTTGATTGGCTTGCCAAGCCTAAAAAGCAAAAAATCTTTAAGGTAATTCCTTTTAAAAGACCTTCAAGTTCTTTTGGTTATTCTCAAGCTGTTAAAGGAACATGGAAACAGTATAAAAAAGAAACTGGAAATTCTTTAGCAACAAGAGTTAGATTTAAAGATAGTGTAGATTTTATAGGATGGTACACTTATAAAACTGAAAATATTTTAAAGATTTCAAAAAAAAATGCTTTTAAACAATATATAGCTTACCATGAAGGATGGGGTAATTATAAAAATTATAAAAAAAATTCTAAAGTTATAGAATTAGCAAAAAAAGTTCAAAAACAATCAGATAAATATCGTTTACAATTAGAGAAATGTGAAAAAAAACTTAGTAGGAAAAAATATATAATATATTAACGAAGTTGTTTTTTTAATTCGATATCGATATAATCAATTCTCTTAGTTTTTTTTGCTAAACTCATATACATAGTTGGTGTCACGTATAAAGTAAAAAAAGTAGAAATTATCATTCCACCCAATATTGTTGTACCAACTGCCAACCTAGATGCTTCACCAGCACCAGGACCTATATTACCAATTATAAGTGGAAGCATTGCAATCATAGTACTTATAGATGTCATCATAATGGGTCTAAATCTTAACTCACAAGCATCTTTAACAGCTGTTTCAATATTTTTTCCTGTTGCTCTAAGTTGATTTGCATAGTCCACAATCAAAATACTATTTTTTGTTGAAATACCTATTAAAATTATGAGTGCAATTTGAGAGAATATATTTATTGAACTATTTAAGAATAAAATAAATACCAAGCCTCCAAAAATTGCAAGAGGAACAGTAAGTATAATTATGAATGGATGAATAAACGAGTTAAATGTTGCTGCCATGACAAGATACGCTGTTAATAAAGCTAATCCAAAGATTATATAAAGCTCATTGCTAGTTTCTTTAAGTTCCTCCGATTTACCTTTCCATTCAATTTGGTTATATATTTGTAGTTTTTCCATGGTATCTTCTAGATAATTAATAGCTTCTGTTAGTGTGTAGTTTTCAGATATATCAGCAGAAATAGTAACTGCTCTCTGTCTATTATATCTTAAAAGCTTTTTTGCTGAACCTTCTTCTTTAAATTCTACAAGGTTAGCCAAAGAAATGAGTTTATTTGTTGATTCAGACCTTACAAAAATTTTTGCAAGACCCTCTTTACTTCTCCTATCCGAAATATATTGTTGAATAATTATTGGATATTCTTTACCCATCTTGTTAAATTTTGTAACAGTTTTTCCACCATACATAGTTTCTAAAGTTTTACCGATCGTGTCTGTTGATATACCTAAATCTTTAGCTTTGTTATTATTAATAATTAATTTTATCTCGGGTTTATTTCTTGCAAAGTCAGATTCAATTCTTGATAGTTTTTTGTTTTTTCGAAGTGTATTAATTACCTCTGACTGAATTTTTTCTAATTCTTGATAACTATTTCCCATTATTACCATTTGAACAGGTTTCCTATAATTTGAAACTCTGATTGATTGAGGCTGAATAGGAAAAGCCAATGTTTCAGGCACAGTAACAATTTTACCAATAGCTTGTCTCATGATTTTAGTAGAGTTTTGATTTCTATTTTTCCATTCATCTAATAAAGCTATTATGATAAAACTATTAAAAGAATTTTTATCATTACCAAAACCTGGCACTCTCATAATGAATCTTTTATACGGACTATCTTCTTTTTGAAGGAGAGGTATAAGTCTTCTTTCAATTTCTTGAGCTCTTTCTTCTGTATATTCAAATGAACTTCCTTCATCGGTATTTCCAATAATAATATAAACCCCTCTATCTTCTTTAGGTAAAAGTTCTTTTTTTGTAAAATTATATAAAATTCCTGATGCTATAATTGTAAAAATTATAAAAAGAATTACAATTTTTTCTTTATCTATCCAGAATGAAAGAGTTTCTTTATAAAATTTTGAAAATATCTTAAAAAAATTATCAAACTTAACTACAAAATAATTTTTTTTTGGTTTTTTAACTAAAAATTTACTACCAAGCATTGGTGATAAGGTTAGTGCTACAAACGATGATATAACTATTGAAAAAGACAATGCTATTGCCGTCTCTCTAAAAAGGGTTCCAGCTATGCCATCAATAAAAATTAATGGTAAAAATACAGAGACCAATATTAAAGTTGTTGCAATAATTGCAAATGTAATTTGTTTTGATCCTTTAAATGCAGCTATAAGAGGAGTCTCTCCATTCTCTACCCTTCGATAAATTGCATCTGTCATAATTACAGAGTCATCTGTAATTATTCCTATTGCAAGAATAAAACTAAGTAATACAAATATATTTATTGATAGATCAAACAGATAAAGACCTAGGAAAGATGCAATTAAACTTACAGGTAAAGCTACTGCTGGTACAATTACTGCTTTGAGATTTCCTAAAAATAAATAAATTATTGCTACAACTAATATGAATGCAATAATAAGAGTTTTATATACTTCATTAATAGCTGTACCAACATAAGTTGCTCTATTAAAAGCAATTTCCAAACTTAGATCTTTTGGTAGTGTTTTCTTTACCTCATCTAATTTTTTTTTGACTTCTTTAGATAATTCAACTGTTGAAGCACCACTTTTAGCATAAATTCCTATACCAACAGTTTTTAAATCTAAGGCATCTTTTTTTTGTGCTTTAAAAAGAGTTTTTTCTGATACAGGCCCAAACTCTACCTCTGCAATATCTGATAAACTTACGATACTATTTTTAATTTTTTTTATTGGGAGGTCTTTCAATTTTTCAATATTATTATAGGATTTATCTAAATTAAGTGTTAAATCAATATTATCTGCCTCTAAAGTTCCAGCAGGCAAACTTACGTTTTCTTTTCTTAAAGCATTTTCTACTTCTTGAATCGTTAAATTATTAGCTGCTAATTTAATAGGATTTATCCAAACTCTTATACTTAGATCTCTAAGACCCCCTGTTCTAATTCTTCCCACGTTTTTGATACTTGAAAATTGATCAACTAAATATCTTTCCGCATAATCACCTAATTCTAAATCACTCCAAGTTGATGAGCTTAAAGCTAACCACATAGTAGTCGAGAAACCAGCTGATTGTTTTAGTATTTGTGGAGCATTAGCCTCGGATGGTAAATTATCAACTATTCTTGCAACTCTTTCTCTTATGTCATTTGCTGCGCTATCTAAATTGATATCTGTATCAAACTCAATATTGATTGTGCTTGCACCATTTTCAGATTTTGAATCTATGTTTTTTATTCCCTCAGCACCACCAATTACATCCTCAATTACTTGTGTTACTTCCTGATCTATTATTGGAGCTGAAGCAGATTTATAATCAACTTTTACTTGAACAACAGGTGGCTGTAATCCACTTGGTAATTCTCTGACAGGTAAATCGCTAAAAACAAATGAACCAAAGACTATCATTATTAGTGACATAACCCAGGCTATTGCAGGTCGTCTTATACTTAAATCAGTAATCAGCATTATTTTTTAATTGGTTTAATTTTACTATTTGGTCTTACCTTTTTAAGGCCTTCAGCCACAATTATATCCCCCTCATTTAAACCTGAAATTACCTCAATATAACTCTTGTCTCTAATTCCAATAATAACTTCAGTTTTATTTGCAAAATTTTTATCATCAATTTTATAAACAAATGCCTTGTTGCCCTCTAACATTAAACTTGTGTCTGGAATACTTAGTGAATTTCTCTCATTATAATTTATTTTAACTTCTAAAAGTGAGCCAGGGATCAATTCGTTATTTTCATTCTTAATTTTAATTCTTGTTAGTAAACTTCTTGTTTCAGCGTTTATTCTACTTGAAACTGCATAAACCTTTCCGCTATATTTTTTTTGTTTATTACCTGAAAATTCTGCTTCAATAGGTAAATTTTTTTTTATAAAAGGTGCAAAAATTTCAGGGATTTGTAGATCTGAAAATATAATAGAGTTATCATCTAAAGTAATAATTATTGAATTATCTGATCCTAAAATATCTCCAGTTATACCTCTATAACCTAAGAACCCATCAAAAGGGGCTGTGATTGTGTTATCTTTTAATTTAATAATTACATCACCTTTTTGAACAAATTTTTTTAGTTTTAACTCTGAAATTAATTGATCTCTTTTTATTCTAAATGATTTTGTTTTTTTTGATAGTGCTGTTCCAAAACTTTCAATTTTTTCAGAAAAAATTCTGTTTGATACATCTGAAACAATAATAGCTGGCGGAGGTCTTTTACTAAATTTTTTTGCAAAATGATTTCCTATTAATGTTCTTCCTATAATTACAACAGCAATTATTAAAAAAAAAATTATAATGACTGATGTTATTTTAGTTGATCTTTTCATTATTAATATTTACCGTATTCACTCCATGACCCATCATAGACCACTGGCATATATTTATTATCAATTAAGGAATAAGCAAGAGCTAAAACAGATGCTGTAACACCAGAGCCACAAGAAAATACAAGTTTTTGATTAACATTACACCCAATTGCCTTAAATTTTTTTATTAATTTTTTTTTATTTAAAAAAGTATGATCCTTATTGACTACATTGTTAAATGGAAGACAAATAGAATTTTGAATTGATCCACTTCTTAAGCCTTTGCGTGGCTCTTTAACTCTGCCCTCAAATCTCGCTCTACTTCTTGCATCAATTAATTTAAATTTTTTTTTTTGAATATTTACATCGATTTCCTTTTTATTTTTGACTAATTTTTTTTTTTCATGCGCAATATAATTTGATTTTGTAATTTCTGGAATAATTGATGTTACATTTCTTTTTTCTTTAGACCATTTTTTAAAACCACCGTCTAAAATTTTAACAAGGTTTGGGTTATGTCCAAAATAAATAAAATTATACCAACATCTACATGAACTTATGAGATCTGAATTATCATATATAATAATTTTATCTTTATTATTAATTCCCATTTTTGAAACAATTTTTTCCCATGTATTTTTATTTGTAAGCATATGGGGTAAACTTGTTTTTTTTGAATTTTTATCAAGATCAAAAAAAATTGCATTTTTTATATGTTTTTTTTTGTATTCAGTAAATCCATTTCTTTTAGTTTGAGGCATATGCCAAGAACAATCTATTATTTTGACATTTTTTAAATTTTTTTCGAGCCAAGAACTTTTAACTAATGACATTTTTTTTTTTCTAGGTATTTTTGATGATATTCCTCTGCAATGCAATAATTCTTTAATTCTGAAATTTTGGTCACAATTTTTCCATTAAATTTTTTATTTTTTTCACTAAGAATCTTTTCAGCAATATTTTTTTGATTGTTATTAAGGTAAAATATTTCACTTCGATATTGTGTACCAAAATCAGGTCCTTGAGAATTAAGCGTTGTTGGATCGTGAATTTCAAAAAAAAAATTAATTATTTCTTCGTACGAGATTATTTTTGAGTCAAAATCTAATTTTATAACTTCTGCATGGTTGGTTGTGCCTGTACAAACTTCTTTATATGTCGTTTTTTTATTAATTCCACCACAATAACCAACCTCTGTTTTTATCACACCTTGTAATTTACTAAATTTTAATTCCGGTCCCCAAAAACATCCTAATGCTAGTACTGCTATTTCCATTGATTAAACTATAATTTAATCTACAAATTATTCTTATGCTTTCAAAAAATCAATTGGGCTTTTTGTACATGTTTCTCTCAATATGTGCATTTTCTATAATGGATGTACTTGTAAAGTGGTCTGAATCTTACCCTTTAGGACAAGTTTTATTTTTCAGGGGTTTTTTTTGGAATGGTTTTTTATTTTTTTATAATTCCAAGAAATAGATTGCATAATTTTTATCTTACTAAAAGAATAAAATTACATTTTTTAAGATGTTTATTTGGTTTAATTGCTTTAGTTGCAATTTTTATTGCTCTTAGAACATTACCACTCGCAACAGTAGTAAGTATTTCTTTTGCAGCTCCTATTTTCACAACCATCTTTTCAATTTTTTTTTTAAGTGAGAAAGTTGGTGTTTATAGATGGCTCGCAGTTTTCATAGGATTTATTGGTATACTAATAATCACTGAACCAGGTTTTAGCTCATTAAATATTTACTATATTTTTCCAATTATTTTTTGTTTAGGTTTATCTTATGTCGCAATTACAATTAGACAATTATCAACAACAGAACCAGTTTGGTTGATATCATTTAATTTTTCTGCTGCTATAACTTTTGCAAGTTTTTTTACAATTCCCTTTGGATGGGTGATGCCAAATTTTGAGGACCTTATTTTACTGTTGATGATTGGAATATTTGGTGGTGTAGCAAATTTGTGGTTAAGTCAATCTTATAAATTTTCGGAAGTATCTTTAGTAACACCTTTAAAATATTTAGCTTTGGTATTTGCTATTTTTTTTGGATATTTTATATGGGGAGAAATTCCAACTTTAAAAACTTTATTAGGTGCATTATTGGTAATTTTATCTTCTATAATAATTTTTAGAAGAGAAATATATTATAAACAAGTTATTTCATCAAAAACTATCAATGATTAAATCACCACAATATTGGATTACAGCTAAAAAATATTTATCAAGAAAAGATAAAATAATGTCAAATTTAATAAGAAAATATAATTCACCCTCAGAAATAATATTAACATCAAGAAAAGATATATTTTACTCGCTTTGTAAAAGTATTATTGGTCAACAAATTAGTGTGGCAGCAGCTGATTCCGTGTTTAATAAATTTAAAAAAAAATGTAAAAATAAAGTAAATCCAAAAAATGTTTCTAAAATAAGTTTTTCACAGTTAAAAAGTTGTGGTTTAAGCAGACAAAAAGTAAGAGGAATTAAAGATTTATCAAAAAAAATTTTAACAAAATCATTCAAACCACAATTGATTAATAAAATGACAGATGAAGAGGCAATAGCTTATTTATCAGAATTAAAACAGATTGGAAGATGGTCAGCAGAAATGATTTTACTTTTTACTTATAATCGACCAAATATTTGGCCAATTCAAGATATTGGACTTTTAAGGGCAATATCTAAAAACTATAAAAAAAAATATTTACCACCAATATCTTTTGTAAGTTTGTTAAAAAAAAAATTTACTCCCTATTGTTCTGTTGCAACATGGTACCTATGGAGAAGCATAGATCCCAAACCTATTCAATATTAGGTGCCTTCGATAATTTGATGATGCCTTATAGCTGTATTTTTTAATATTGAGTGAGCACCTTGATATTCATTTGAGTAAAAAAATTTTTTTGCCGTATCAAAAGATGAAAATTCTATAACAGCGGTTCTTAAAAACTCTTTACCTTCAGTAGTTATTTTTTCACCTCCTCTAACCAAAAATTTTCCACCATATTTTTCAACAGCTTTTTTAGCTTCACTTGCATAATTTTTCAATAAATTATCATCTTCAATTCTTTCATAAACACACACTATATAACCCTTCATCTTATTCAATCCAATCTGAGTATTTTATTTTGTTATTAATTAAATATGATGGTAATGAATCCAAATTAATTTTTTCTAATTTATTTTCACCACCAAATTTATTAGCACGGGAATCAACTTTTAAATTATAAATAGTTTTTTTTTCATTTATTAATTTTTCTATTTTATTTATTCCTAATGGATTAACATCGTATTCACGATGATGTAAATACGATTTTAATTTTTTTTCAATATCTTTTGGACTTTTTATATATGAAAAATGCCACCCAGCTTTTTTAAGAATTTTTATTTTTATGTATTTATTATTTGAAAAAAAAGTATCCAATCTCCACCATTGGTATGGTCGATCTTTGATATTTCTTAACCATTGAGGTGATTTCAAATCTTTCCTTTTACAAGCTTTTGATCCAACCCAGGGATAATTTTTAAGATGAAGATTAAATTTATAATAAATCATTAATTGTTCAAAAAATACAAGAGGAGAATTAATTTTTTTTAAGTTATTATTTTCAAGATCTGGAATTTCATCTAAGTCAGAAATAATAATCCAATCCTCATTTTGTGCTTCAAATAAACCTTTTTCTATATAATTTCTTTGAAAGTTTTCTCTTTTGAGAGCGTTTACAACCATTTTTCCAGATTTTTCATCTATACTGTCCTCTTTATTAATTTTCATAATTCCTGGAACTTCATCATTAATTAATAGATAAATTATTTTATTTTTAAATTTACTGAATTTATTGATGTTGAATAATGGAGTTCTTTTTTCACCATTATGATTGTAATGTGATTCAACTATTACAAATTTATCAACAAATTGATCTAAATAATTTAATCTTAAATCAAGAATTAGATCTTCATCAAAATACATAAAACAATCAAAGATTTTCATATTTTTATTTTTTACATTTACTTATTTATATAATAAAAAGTTTTATGGCAGAAAAATTAATAATTAGTTTTGAAGAATACAACAAAATAGTAGAAAAACTAGCAGTTCAAATTTATAAAAACTATAAACCTACTGTTTTAGTGGGCATAATGAGAGGTGCAGCGCCTATTCTGGATATTCTTTCAAGAATATTAAAATTACCAATAGCATATATTGTAATTCAGAGTTATTCAGGAAAAGGTTTGGAGGATCAGCAAGGTCAGCTTATGTTTGCAAGAGAAATTAGCTCATTGGCACAAAATAAAGATTTTAATAAAGTTTTATTAATTGATGATTTATCTGATACTGGTTTGACACTCAACAAAAGTATTGAATGGTTAAAAAATTACGCACCAACAAAAAATTTTATCAAAGAAGTTAAAACTGCTTGTTTGTGGAAAAAAAAATCTTCAATATTTGAACCAGATTTTTGTTCAGTTAGATTAGATTCTGATCCTTGGATTGTTCAGCCAACAGAGCACTACGAAGAGTTAACCATTAAGGAAATAATTGAAAGAAATAAATAGGGCTAGAAAAGTTAAAAATACTAGCCCTATTTATATAAATTTAAGCAACTGCAAAACTTACAACGCTAAGAATTGCTATCACCCATATCGCTGGTGAAGTTGAAGCAAATTTACCTGTAAATATTTTTATTAATGCGTAAGAAATAAATGCTAAAGCTATACCATTACTAATACTATAAGTGAGTGGCATTGCTATCATAGCAAGAACAGCAGGAGCTGACTCGGCTATGTCGTTCCATTCAATATTTGTAATATTTCTTACAAATAATACAGCAACATAAAGCAAAGCTGCGCCATCAATTTCTTTTGGTAAACTTGTTGCAAGAGGAGCAAAAAATAAACAAGCTAAAAAAAGAATTCCTATGACTAATGAAGTCATACCCGTTCTTCCACCAGCTTTCACACCAGCTCCAGACTCAACATAACTTGTAACAGTTGTTGTTCCCATCAATGCTCCAGCAACAGTTCCAACACTATCAGCCATCATAGCTTTATTTATATCTTGAACCTTTCCTTTGCTATCAACTTTTCCAGCAACATTTGCAACTGATGTTAAAGTTCCGGCAGTGTCAAAGAAATCGATAAATAATAATGTAAAGATAACTGTAGACATACCTGCGGTGAAAGCAGCTTTTAAATCAAAATCAAATAAATATGTCATCGGAGGAATGCTACCAACGACACCATTAAATTTTGCTAAACCACTTACCCATGCAATAATACTAAAAACAATAATTCCTATTATAATATTTCCTTTAATATTAAGCTTTTCCATTACGATTATTGCTACAAAAGTAAGACAACCAAGAATTACTAAGGGATTTTTGATATCTCCAAGTGTAACTAGAGTAACTGGATGATCACCCACTACACCCATAATTTCAAGACCAATTATAGCTAAAAATAAACCTATACCCGCACCAATCCCAAGTTTTAAACTTTTAGGGATTGAATTAATCAACCAAGATCTTATAGGCGTAAGTGATATGATTAAAAAAAGAACGCCAGCAACTAGTACTGCTCCCAAAGCTGCTTGAGGTGTGTATCCCATTCCAGCCACAACCCCAAATGCTACAAAGGCATTAATACCCATACCTGGTGCTAAACCAATAGGCCATGTTTTTCCGTAGAATGCCATTATGAAACAGGCTATTGCAGTCGCAAGAATTGTTGCTGTAAATACTGCTCCAAAATCAAAAAATCCTTTTTCTGGACCTGCAAATTCTCCTGATAGTATAAATGGATTTAAAAACATTATGTAAGCCATCGTTAAGAAAGTAGTAACACCAGCTATTACTTCTGTTTTGAAATCTGTTTTGTGTTTTTTGTAATTAAAATAATTTTCTAACATATTTCCTCCTGATGAATAATTATTTGATTCTGATTATAAATACTCATAAAAAACGGTATTTATTCACACAATTCAACTCATAAGTTAATATTTTTGTCAAATTAATCCTGATAATATTATTTATGTCGAAATTTATTGTATTTTTTTATCTACTTATTTTTCATTTATTACTGAGTGGTTGCCAAACAATTAAGGAAAAAAGTGATGAAATTGTAAAAAAAGAAAATAAAAAACTTAGTAAATTTATAGGTCAAAGCTCCAATGAATTAAAGACTGTTATGGGTAGCCCGGACGAAGAATTTAAAAGTGAAACTGGTTCAATAATTCTTTTATATAAAACAAAGAAATATGGAATTTCCTGTGAAAGAAAATTTGAATTAGATGAAAATAAAATGGTAATTGGATTTAATTCCAAAGGTTGCTTCTAGATTATTGCCTGCGAAAAAAGTTTTCCGCAGGCAAAATAGAGCTTATTTGATTTCGATAACTTTTTTCTTTTTATGCTCTGGAACAATTCTTTCGCAAGATATTGTTAAAAGACCATCTTTAAGAGCTGCATCTTTTACTTTTATATCATCTGCGATTGTAAATGATCTCGCAAATTGTCTTTGTGAGATACCTTTATGGATAATTTCACCATCTTCATTTTTATTTTCAGATTTTTTTAACTGTTTTGTTTTAACAGTTAACAAATTATCCTCGAACTCTACCTCAACATCTTTTTTGTTAAAACCAGCTAATGCCACTTCAATTGCGTAATTGTCCTTAGTGATTTTTCTGATGTTGTAAGGTGGATAATTTGACTGCATTGTCAAATTTCCATTTCCCAACATATTTTCGAATTGATCAAACATATCGTCAAAACCAATTGAAAAAGGT
>MDTA01109628.1_pt1 | contig 25221 bp, 25 predicted proteins | sample 811151 | NCBI WGS metagenome assembly MDTA01 (sample SAMN05326648, study PRJNA326480) | marine metagenome | isolation source: seawater | place: Indian Ocean: South | collected 2010
CACTACGTTGATAGGCTGGATGTGGAAGCGCGGTAACGCGTGTAGCTGACCAGTACTAATAGCTCAATTGGCTTGATTTATGCACTGAAAAAAATTTTTCTTATTTTGTTTTTATTAAATATTCATTATTATTTGAAAAACCTAAGTCTTAAAATCTTTGGTATTTTAGTATTATAAAAATTTGTGAAACACTTTAGAATATTCAAAATATATCTATTTTTCTTATCTATTAGTGATAATTCAAATATTTATTCTAATTATAGTAACAAAGATTTAAAATCTTTATTTATTCACTTATTAAAAAGTGAATTTTACATAAAAAAATCAATAGTATTTTTTTTTAATTTTGTAAATTTGTTGTCATATGGATTTTTTTTTAAAAATATTTCTAAGATTTCAAATAAGCATTCTTTAATTATATTTAAGATATTAGATTTTTTTATCCCTTTTTATACGAAAAAACTTAAAGAGTTAGTTTATGTTGTTACCAACGTACATAAGAAAGAATTGAACGAAGTTATAGAATTTAAAAATTCTAAAAACATTAATTCAACTGAAGATGATATCTTTGATGCTATTGTAGTTGGAAGTGGTCCAGCAGGAAGTATTTCCTCGTATTTTTTAAAAAAAAAATTTAAGAAAGTCTTAATACTGGAGAAGGGAAAATACCTTTCTTTATCTAAAAAAAAACATCCTGGAAAAGAATTTATTTATAAATGGAAAAATGGTGGCATTAATACAACTGTTATAAACGACCAAATATCTTTTGCATCCGGTGAATGCTTGGGTGGTGGAAGCGAAATTAATAGTGGTTTACTTCATTTTCCTGACAAGCAAATGATTAATGAATGGGTTAATGATTATAAAATTAAAGGTTTAGATTATGAAAATTTAAAGTCCTTATTAGAAAAAATAATTAAATTAGTTCCAATTAGTAGATTGACAGAGGAGAAACAAAATAATTTAGGAAAGATTTTTTTAAATGGAATTAAAAAAGAAAAATTGAAATATGAAACATTATACAAATTTCAATACCAAGAAGAAAATAAGGATATTAAGAGTAGCATGACCAATACTTTAATAGATATGTTTTTAAATGAAGGTGGTAAAATTGAAACCAATTTTGAGGTAAAAAAATTCTACAAGTCAGAAAATCTTTGGAATGTGGAGGGTATTAAAAATAAAAAAATTATTAATTATAAGTCAAAGTATGTTTTTTTATGTGCAGGCTCTATTTATAGCAATATTCTTCTTGCAAATAATAATCTTGTAAAAAAATCAAAAATTAATGAATTTAAATTCCACCCAATGTTGAAAATTATTGTTCAATATGATGATGAGGTACAAAAAGGTGATGAAAATGTTCATAACATACAAGTAACAAATTATTTACCAGATTATTTAATTGGGCAAGCTGCGAGTGGTTATCAATTTTTGAAAATGGCAGCATATGACTCAAAAGATTTGCAACTTAACATAGAGAATAATTGGAAAAAAATGTCCATCTACCACGTAACGTTTTCAATGGGAAAAGGGAAAATATATTTTTCAAATTTTTTAAAAAAACCAATTTTAGGTTATAAAATAAATAATTCTGAATTAGGACTTATTAAGGAGTCAATAAGGAATACTTCAAAACTTCTTTTTAGTACTGGGGCAAAAAGTATTTATATTGTAGGAAAAAAAATAATTAAATTAGATAAATATAATTTAGAGGACAAATTAAAAAACATCAAAAAAATATCTGAAATTAAATTTTCTGCTGTTCATATACTTGGGGGAGTAAAATCTGGAGAAGCAAATAACCACTCAGTAGATTCCTATGGTAAACTTAATAATTATGAAAATTTTTATGTGAATGATAGTTCATTAATATACAATAAACTTTTAAAAAACCCACAGGGAACTATCATGTCAATAAGTAAAAGAAATATAGATAATTTTTTATCAAAAATTTCCTAAGAAATTGAATAAATTATCCAACATAAAAAAGAACATCCCAAAAATTGCAAAAAACTTTTTGGTTTTTTTACCTGTCATAATTTCAAATTTAAAAATTGATATCAGTATTATTCAAGATTTATTTATAGGATTTTTAATTTTTACTTTTATAAGTTTTTATGTTTATTTTACAAATGATTTTATTGATAAAGAGAAAGATAAATTCAATAAGTTAAAAAAGAATTCAAGTTTAAGTGTTAATTTAAATAAAAAAGATATTATTTTTATAAATATATTTTTAATTATTTTTTTACTTTTGTTAAGTAGAACAATTTATTTTGATTTTATATTAATAGGATATATCGCAATATTCTATATTTATACTTTTTTAAAAAAAGTTAAATTTTTAGATTTAGTTTGTTTAAACTCATTTTATATATTTAGATTAATTTATGGTTGCAAACTGATCAATATTGATATTAGTTTTTTATTTATAATTTTTTTTGTTTCAGTTTTTTTAATATTATCAATTTTTAAGAGAATGATTCAAATAAATGTGAACAATCTTAAGGAAAAAAATGATATTATAGCATATGATAAGAAAGATCTTAAATTTTTAAATTTAATTTTATTAATATCATTTTTAGCAAGTTCATTAATTTTTATATTATTTATTTTTCATAATAATTATTTAAATATCGAACATTTATTATCTAGCAGTACAAATCTAAATTTTGATAAAATTTCTTATATAATCATATATTTATTATATGTTTTAAATATGGGAAAATTTTATACCGACATTTTAGAAAACAACATTAAAACTGATTTAATAGAATATTTATTTAAAAGTAAACTTGTCTTAATTTCATGTATAGTCATTTTATCAATTATAGCTTTTAATAAATGAATTATTTAATAACAGGTGGATCTGGATATTTAGGTACAGAATTAATTAAGACTATAGACCCAAATAAAAACAATATTATAAATATTGATATTAATAAATCTGGATTAAAAAATATTAAAGAGTTTATAGTTGATATTTCAAATGAGGTTGAGTTAAAAAAAATTTTTGACAAATATAAAATTGACATAATCATTCACAACGTAGCTAAAGTTCCTTTAGTAAAAAAAAAAAAGTGAATTTAAAAAAGTGAATTATCACTCAACTAAAGTCATGTTAAATTTATTTGATATTTATAAAATCAAAAAATTCATTTATATTTCTAGTTCAGCAGTTTTTGGAGTTAACCAAAAATCCCCAATTACTGAAGAAAGTAAAAGAGAGCCCGTTGAGGCGTATGGCATAACAAAAAAAGCATCTGAAGATTTATGTTTTGAGCAAATTAAAAATGGTAAGAATATTGCTATAATTAGGCCAAGGACAATAATTGGATTAAGTAGATTTGGGATATTTAGTATATTATTTGACTGGATCAAGAATGACTTACCAGTTCCCGTTCTTTCAAATGGTGATAATTTATATCAATTTGTAGACATCAGAGATTTATGCAAAGCTATAGTTTTGGCTTCTGAGTCAAGTTTTGTTGGATCATTAAATATTGGTTCTAGTGATGTCAAAAGCATCAGAGATATAGTAAATTTTTTAAAATCAGAATTTAAAAGTAAAGCTAAAATAAAAAATATTGATAATTCATTTATTTTAAAAATAGGATTTTTTTTGCAAAAACTTAATTTTATTCCACTTCAGGATTATCACTTTAAAGCTTACGGGTCAGAAATTTATTTTGACATCTCAAAAGCAAATAAAGTTTTAAATTGGAAACCAGAATACTCTACATTTGATAGTTTTAAAGATTCTTATGAAAACTTTTTGATTTCAAAAGATGATGGTAAAGCTAAATCAATACATAAAAAAATACTTAAAAACTTTTTATTAAGATATATAACTATCATTTTGTGATGTTTAAAATTCATTTAATTTTTAAAAATTTTTATATTAAAGAATTAATACAAAATTTTTATTATCTCTTGTTTGGTTTTATTTTTTTTTTAATAATTTACTATGTAAAAAGAAATTATTTCCCAAGTCAAATTATTTATAACGAAGGAGTTTATCTCTCAATTATTTGCTCTTTTATTTATTCTTTACCACTATTAATAAAAAAAATTCATAATTGTTTTTTAATATTAATCCTAGTTTTTCTGATAAATTATTCTTTTATAGCAACTTTTCCAACTTTAATAGATAGATCTATTTCAATAATGATCTTGAAAACCTTGGATAAAAAATCATTAGAAATTAATGAAATAAAAAATAACTATACATTAAATTATTCTAATTATAAAAATACATTTCAAGTAGACAAAAGATTAGAGGAACAGAAAAAATTAAATAATATTGATATAGACTTAGAAAACAAATATTTCCTAACTAAAAGAGGAAAACGTTTTTTAAGAATTACAGATATAATTAAAAATGTTTTTAATATTAATGAAAGTTATAAATATTAAAAAAACTATATTCATTATATTATTTTTCTTTGTATCAATAATTCTTCTATACCCTGTAAGTTTTGGTCAAAATATCAGTAACGAAAGTTTTAAAGTTTGGGGATATGCGAAGTTTCTTCTAGAATTTCATAATTATATTGATTTCAGATCAGGATTATTATCTTACTTAATTTTATTATTTTTTACTCCATTAAGTTTTAAAAATGCTATTTTAGTAGAATACTTTTTATCAAATATATTTTTTTTATTTTGTTTTTATAATTTACTAAAAAATAATAATTTTAAAATTTTCAAATATATTTTACCTATTTTATTTATTCCTATAATTTATAAAATTGAGGGGCCAAACAAACTTTTGGGGATTAGTTTTTTATTTTTACATTTTAGCTTAATAAGTAATAAAAATTATTATCAAAACTGGATACCCACTTTTTTACTATGTGCAATTTTATCTAATTGGGGTTATATTTTTTTCTTATTAGGTCATATTTTTGGAAAAATTTTTACAGCAGAAAATAAAAAATTTTATTTTAATAAATTTCAAATAATAAATATTTTTTTAATTTTATTGGTATTACTCTCAATTATATTTAAAGGTAATCAAAAGTTTAATAATCATTGGCTGGAAAGAACTGATTATTATCCATATAATTTAAAAAGTGGATTTGGAACACTTTTTTTCCAAGCAGGAAACTATCTTTATATTGAAAGAAATAAAAATATTTCTAAGGATCAATCAGAGGGAGATTGGTTTGTTACCAACAAAATAGCTTTTAGAAATTGTGATAATGTTAAGTGTGTGATTACTAGCTCAGCAGATACCATTTATGAAAACTTTATTTATTATAATCTATTTTCATCTCCAGTTATATTAAGTAATATTTTTTACGGACCAATAATAGACAAGCTTAAACCCTCTTTTTCCAAACCAAAAATGGATTTATATTTATTTATATTTATTTTTTTTATTACAATTGTTTTTATATTAGTTGGTTTAAGTAGTATATTTAGTAAAAAAAAATTCGACCTATTTTTTTCAATTGTATTGGGTGTTTCTGCTTATATTTTCGCAATGTTAATTTCAATAGTGACTATAAGATATAGTTATGCTTTACTACCTGTGTTTATCTTATTATCCTGTAATTTTAAAGAAGGGTTGAGTTTATTTAAAAGTAAATCCAATTTTTTATTCAGTTTTAATTTTGCATTAATTTCAATTTTTGCATTACACTTATTATATAATTTAGAATTATTATATAAAAGAATTGATGAAAAAAACTATTTACCGATCATAAGCAAAGAAATCAATACAGAAAAGAGTGTAAATTTATTAAATAGTTATAAGCAAGTAATTGATGAGGTAAAAAATAAAGAAAAAATCCTTACCTATGAAGCTGTATGGCTCTATGCTTTTTCTAATATTGAAAGAGAAAAAATTTTTTCTACAAACAATTTACCTCCTTTTGAAGATGACACAAATAAAACAAATTTATTTTTAGATAAATTTGACACAATTTTAGTGAGTAATAATTTTAAAAATGAGAGAATGGGCATGGCAGCATCAGTAAATTTAAGATATAGATTACATTTAAAAAATTATTTAGAAAAAAATATTAGTAATTTTACTATTTCAAAAGTTGATGGATATGGATTAATTTATCATAGAAATTAGTGAATTTAAAATTTAATAACTTTAGGGAAAATTAATATCTTATAAAAAAAATTTTTAATAAGATAAAAACTGAAATTATGAATACTGTTTTGGTTATTCCAGCTCATTTAGGGTCGAAAAGATTAAAAGAAAAACTTTTAATAAAAATTAAAGACCTACCGATTATAGAACACGTGAGAAGAAGAGCAATTCTTAGTAATTCATTTAAAAAAATTTATATTATTACTTCAGATATGAAGATTAAAAAAACAATAGAGTCTTATGGAGGGAGCGTTATTTTATCAAAAAAAAAACATAATTCTGGAACAAGTAGAGTTTCTGAGATAACAAAAAAATTAAGACAATCAAAAATAGTGATACTTTTTGGAGATGAATTGCTTATAGAACCAAAATTGTTAGCAAAATTTGCATTGAAGGTTAGAAAAGATAATAAATCTGACTCATGGAATGCAACATCATTTAATCTTAAAAAAAAAGAATTATTACAAAGTTCAGTTGTTAAATGTTTTGTTAATAAAAAAGGCTATATTACAAATCTTTCAAGAAAGATTGATTTAAAAAAAATAGATAACTTAAATTTCAAAATTTTAAAATCTGTTGGAATTTTAGCTTACAAAAAAAGTATTATTAATAAATTAAATTTTAAAAAAACTTCTAAAGTTGAGAAAAAAACTAAAATAGAGCAATTTAAAGTTATAGAAAATTCTTTTTTATTAAAATCAGTACCAATAAACTTTGACTTTCCATCTGTAAATATAAAAAAAGAGTTAGATATATGTATTAATTATTTGAAAAAAAATAAAATACAAAAAAAAATTTTAGACAAAACTCTTAATTTAAATATATGAACTTTTTTTTCGTGATTAAAAGCAAAGAATATAAAAATGAGTTATTTATTCCAAAATTTAAAAATAATAGCAAGATAGATAAAGATATAAATCTTTTTCAAGCAAAAATTGAAAATAAAAAATGGGTTATAGAAAATGTTTCTAATTTCGAGAAAGAAAATTTTTATGTTTTAAATAATAGTAATCTAGACAATCATAATATTTTCTTTTTAGCGAAAAATTCTGAAATTTTTTATAATAAAAATTTTAAAAAAAAATTTTATATAAATGAGCTTGCCAATTTCAGCAGTTATACAGATACAGATCCAGACTATAGAAGCAATTTAAGAATATATAATCAAAGTGTTTTAGCTTCATATCAATCAGATTATCCTTATAAAATGATAAAATCAGAGGGTAGTATCTTAAGTCCTATTTATCCTCTGACTAATAAAGAAGCAGAAATTAATAAAATATTTTTAAGAAATATCTATTTTTTACCCATGATAAAAACTTTTTATGCATATCTTATCGACTATAAAAAAAAGAAAATAATCCAAACTTTTGAAATTACAACAAATACAACGAACGAAATTATTTTAAAAAATGATCAAATATATGAAGATGTATATTTATTTACAAAAGGATTTATTGGCATTCCTGTTTTTGTATCTCAAAAAGAAAATTCATTATCTATGGAACATACACATCCACCACATCATTATTTATTGGGCCATGACAAGTTCAGAAAAATAAACAATTTAAAGGAAACTTTTAATGAAATCATTAATAAAGAAAATATTTAAAAATAAATTAGCATTTTATTTTAGAAATTTACTAAATATTTATCCAGTAAAAATAAATACAAATTTGTTAGTAAAAAATTTTTCTATTTCTGACTCATTTATTTGGAGAACTGATAATAATTTTAAAACTATTTTTAAATTCTCAGATATATTAAATTTATTCTATGGTGACAAGGCCTGCAATGTTGATTTAAAATTTTATTCAAAAGAAGGAACACTATTAAAAGATATTAAGAATTTAAATATTAATTTGTGTAATAGTTTAATTATTGATAAAAAATTTATGAATGGTATTGAAGATTATGGCACTTTTTCAATTCATCATACAACTCAATCTAATCATTTTTCAATAAGGAATAGTTGTTATACTGGATTTTCTTTTAATAATAGATCATATATTTATGTTCATGGCAATGTTCCTACCACAGCTCAACATTTTAATAATTCAAAAAACAAACTTATAAAAGGATTTATAGGAAAGACTTTATTTTTAAATCAAACTTATAAAATCCAGAATAATTTCGATAATTGTGACTACACAGAATTGTTTATTCATAATCCTTGCAAGTCAACAATAAATTTTATAGTTGATGATGAGAAATATAAACTTAAAGCAGATGCATCTTTAATAATAAAAATAGTCAGACAAGAAATAGAAATACAATCTAATTGCTATCTCTTAAGACCAATAATTTTTAATTATAAATTAGACACAATTGACGTTTTTCATGGATGAAATATTAATAATTTGATAACTAGGAGCTAAAATAATTAATTACCTTGAATATTAAACAATATAAAAAAGTAACTAAATTCTACAATTATCTAATTAAAAAAAATTTAAGTTATTTTACCCTAGCATTGTCATCATTAAATATAATTAGATCTCATCACAATTATTTTGACATTTCAAAAAGGCAAGTGCAAAAAAAATATTTGAATATTTTTATAGATTATTTATCTCAAAACTTAAATTTTTTAGTTCAAGATCAAATTAAAGAAAGTGATGTATTATTCATCTCTGTGGCTAATACAAATTCTAAAAGAGATTTATTTTTTGAAAATATAATAAGCTATTTTCAATCAAACAATGTTTCTCATAATGTTTTATTAAGAGATTTTTCCTCTGGTACTCTGATTAAGAAAAACAGAAAAAATTTTTTTTATTTAAAAAATAAAAGAAATATATTTTTAGATTTTTATTATCTAATTAAGCTATTATTAAAAATTATTAAAATTTCATTTTACAATGATAAAAAATTTTCATTAAAAATTAAAATTTTCTTAAATTTGTTATCAATTAAAAACTTTAAATCATCTTTATTTAATTTGAATCACGTAAATTCTATTTTTAATGAAATTAAAAAAATAAAGCCGAAAAAAGTTATATTTACATATGAGGGATATCCATGGGAAAAAATGCTAAATTATAAAATAAAAAAATTTGACAGCTCAATTAAAACTTATGGATATTTTTTTTCAATTATCTCAAAGTATCATAATAGCCCTTTTTTTGAATTAAAAAGAAATTATGACCCAGATTATATTTTATGTGCAGGAAAATTTTCAAAGAAAAACTTTATCAAGAAAAAATTTAATAAAAAAAAAATTTTTATAATTGGATCTAATAATTTTAATACTAAATTATATGATAATAAAAAATTAAAAAATTATAAAAATAAATGTTTAATATTACCTGAAGCTTTCAATGAAGAAGTATTACATCTTATTAATTATGCCAAAGATATACTTAACAAAGGTATTAATATAAATTTTATTTTAAGATTGCATCCTTCAACCAATATAGAATTTAAAACTTATATTGAGAAATATATTAAAAACTCAAAAATAAAGATTTCAAATTTTAAATTAGAAGATGACTTAAAAAGATCTAATATTGCGCTTTATAGAGGATCCAGCGCTATTATAAGTGCAGGTTTTTCTAATATAATTCCAGTTTATATCCCTAAACCAAATGAGCTTACGATAGATCCTTTATTTCCAATAGTAAATCATAAACCTAATATAAATTCATATAAAGAATTTATAATTTTCTATAATCGATTAAGAAAAAATAAATTTCTATACGACAAAAAAAAAATGAAGATTGTTAAGAATTTTTGCGCGAATTATTTTTCAAATATCAATAATTCTCAAGTAAAAAAGCTATTTTTATGATATTAAATTATTTTATTTTTAAAAATTGATATAAAGATTATCAAATATTATTAATGACTAAAATAATTAAAGTAGGATATGGAAAAATCAATCCAATAAAACTTGGAGCTAACTTGCCTCTAGTTTTTATTGGTGGCCCTTGTGCAATAGAAAGTTATGACCATGCTTTATTTATGGCAGATAGAATTAAAAAAATCTGTGATAAAGTTGGAATTAAATTAATATATAAATCATGTTATAATAAAGATTGCAGATCATCATCTTCAAGTTTTCATGGATTGGGACTTGAAGAGGGGTTAAAAGTTCTTGAACAAGTAAGAAATCAATTTGGAGTACCAGTTGTGTCTGATTTTTCAGATGCTGCATGGGCAAAAGCCACAGGTGAAGTTTGTGATATGGTTCAAGTTCCTGCTTATCTTTGTAGACAGACATCAATATTAAAAGCTGCTGCAGAAACAAAAAGACCAATTAACTTAAAAAAGGGTCAATTTATGAGTCCCTGGAATATGAAAAATTCTGTTAAAAAAATTGAAAAATTTGGAAACAAACAAATTTTGTTAACTGATAGAGGAACTTTTATGGGGTATAACATGCTAGTTAATGATATGAGGTGTTTTCCGATAATGTTAGAAACTGGATATCCAGTATGCTATGATGCAACACATTCAGTACAATTACCAACATCAATGGGAAATATTTCTGGCGGTCAACGAGAGTTTATTCCATATTTGGTAAGAGCTGCAGTTGCGTGCGGAGTTAATTCACTTTTTATGGAAGTTCATAATAATCCTGATAAAGCTTTGTCAGATGCTAACACAGTACTAAATATAAAATATTTAGAAAATATTTTAACTCAAGCAGTCATAGTTCACGAAACAAAAATTAAAATAAATAAAAAATTAGGAAATGATAATGTCCACAAAGAATAATTTAAAAGTTAAGGAAGTAATGTTAAGCACTGGGAAATTTCCAATTTTATTATCAGATGCAGTTTTAAAAGATGCATTAGACACAATGTGCAAAAATAAATTTGGATCAGTCTGTATTATAAATAATAAAAAAAAACTTTTAGGCATCATTACTGATGGAGATATTAGAAGGGTTTTATTAAGATCCCAAAAACCTTTGTCTGCATTGATGGTAGAGGATTTGAGTAATATCTGCACAAGGAAACCAAAACAAATATCTTCAAGTTTAAGTTTAAAAAAAGCAATTAATTTAATGCAAAAAAATAAAATCTGGGATTTGCCAGTAACAGATAAACATAACAAGTTAATAGGGCTACTTCATCTTCACAATGCTTTAAATCATTTAGGTTAGATGAAAAAAAAAATAATTTTTTTTGATCTCGATAATGTAATTTGTTTCACAGACAAAAATAAAAATTACAAAAAATCTAAACCTTTTCAAAAAGCAATTAAAACAGTAAATGAATTGTATAAAAGAGGTCATACCATTAAAATATATACAGCTAGAGGAATGGGCAAATTTAAAGGAAATAAATTATTAGTAAAAAAAAATTATTTAAAGTTTACAAAAAATCAGCTTAAAAAATGGGGAGTTAAGTATCACGAATTACATTTATGCAAACCTTCATATGATATATTTATCGATGACAAATGTTATGGCTACAATTCTAATTGGATTAATTATGTTTTAAAAAAATTTAAATAATGGAAAAATTAAAAAATATTAAAGAAATTAAGGGAACTATATTTACAGATAAAAGAGGTTTTATTTGGACTTCTTGGAAAAAAAACGAATTAAAGCTTAATTTTAATCATGACAAATTTGCTGTCTCTAAAAAAAATGTTTTTAGAGGACTTCATTATGATTTAAAAACATGGAAATTAGTAAGTTGTGTGTATGGAAAAATTTTTTTAATTATTGTTAATTGTAATGTAAAGTCAAAAGACTATCTAAAAACCTGGACCTTTAAATTAAATCATAAAAATAATAAGCAAATACTTATTCCACCTTATTTTGCAAATGGGCATCTATGTTTATCTCAAAATTGTGTTTTTCATTATAAATTATCTTATTCTGGAAATTATTCTGATGTTAAAGATCAGAAAACTTTATTAATAAGTGATCAAAGACTAAAAATAAAATGGCCTATAAAAGCTAATTTTATTAAGAGCAAAAGAGATACAGGGTAATAATGGATCTAGCTGTTTTGGTTCCAACTTTTAATAGAAGTCATTTTTTAAAAAAATATCTCAATTATCACTCAAAATTAAAACTAAACGCATTATTTTATATACTTGATAGCTCTAATGATGAGCACGCGGAAAAAAATGTTTTAACAATTAAAAAATTAAATAATAAAAATTTTAAACATATAAGAATATTTGGATCAAGTTGCCAAGTAATGAAGTTATATTTAGATAAAGTTAATACTAAATATTGTACGTTTTCAGGTGATGATGATTTTCTTTCAACTGATGGAGTGGAAGAGTCTATAAAATTTTTAGAAAATAATCATAATTATGCCGCTTCGCACGGCAAAATTTTACATGTTGTTTTTAAAGACAATAATCAAAAAAATATTATTGATGTAAGCGAATATAAAGCTATGGGTTTTGATAATAGCTACCAAAGTTCAATCGATAGGTTTAAGTATACACTTAAAAATTACCAAACTTCGACTTTTGCAATACATAGAACAGAAATATTTAAAAGAACAATGAGCCATATAGATGAAAAAAAAATTGAATTAAACGATAGAACTTTAAATCCTGACATTATTTTAAATAATGAGCTATTGCCTAATTTTTTATCATGTTGTCTTGGAAAAAATAAATTTATAGATAAACTTTATATGATAAGAACCTCAATCCTAACAGAGAGTAAAATTAATTATTTTACACAAAAAAGCATTTATGACTATTTTAATAGTGAAAAAGGTAAAGAAACTATAAAAAAATTTAATAATACTTTAGCAAAAGAAATAACTTTAGTAGATAAAAATTCTTTTGAGAAAAACTTGAAAATTGTTGAGGGAGAAATTTTTTTATTTATAAAAAAAAATTACATTAGAAAATTTAAATTTTTTAAAATAGAATTAATTAAGTTTATTAAAACTATACTTAAGTTTTTAAAACTATTTGATTATATAAAAAAAATAAAAAATAAAAAGTTCACTTTTAATCCCTTAGATGATCCTAAGTATAAAAATTCTTATAAAAGATTTTTAGATTTACTAGTTAATTAGAGTTTTATTATGTTTAATGACCTTGAGGTGTAATGCGAGTAAATACCTTTTTTCTCATAAAATTTTTCATTTTCATACTGACCTGAATCGATTATTTCATTGTAACCAATTCTTGGAAGATAATTCCTGTACTCTTTAATTCTTGATTTTGGCGGATCATTTTTTTTATCTACAAAAATTGTTGAGTCTATTGAAATTCTAATCCTTGAATTTTTTTTTCTAAAAGTGTTATGTACCATTGCGTAGTCTGAAATATATATATTTCCTAAATTAGGATTAAATTTTAATTCTCTATAGTTTTTCATCACCCATTGCATATCTAGATAAGAAGGAGATTTATTTAAAAAATTTTCATTAAATTTAATTGGTTCATAAAATTTCAAATTATTTTTCTTATAATCTCCAAAAACTGGAAAAAAACAATTCATTCCCCAGGGGCCTTCAACCCAAGCATCTGAGTGTGGATGTGAAGTATTTAAATTTCTTTTGAGGTTATCTTTTAGATCTTTACCAAATTTTATTCTTATGTTTGGTGTCATCCTAAAATATCTTAATAAAGATGGTTTTTTATCGATCATTCCATTAATTATTTCACACCAATGTTTTAGAACAAGATTATATTCTATATTAAATTCTCTTTTTGGAACAACAGCACCGTTTGGGGTTACATTTTTTCTATAATTTCTTTTTTGCTCTACTACTTTTAAAAAAAAATCATCTTTTTCATGAAAATTTACATTCAATGCTTTAGAAATATATAATTTCAAAGACAATTTGAATTTATTAAACAATTCTTTAGGAATTTTATATTTAAGTATTAGAGGATGTTCTTGTTTTAAATTCCAGTTCTTGCGCAAACTATTCATTCGATTTATTCTGTAATAAAGATTTTTTTCATCCATGAAATTTAATCTCCTTCTTGTGAGCTGGACTTCTTAAACCGTATGTAACTTTATATTTTTTATCATCGTGAGGGTAATGATAGATAAAATCTTTACCGATAGACAACAGTTTCTTTGTTTTTACTAAGTCAGATTTTCTATATTTGCTTTTTATATCTTTGCCATAAAAAAATTTTGGTTCACACAAATTGTCAATTGAAATTCTATTTTTACAATTTTTCTTTCTAATTGTTTGGTGGTAAATCAGGTTATCAGCAACTAAAATTTCACCAAAATTTAGCTTAAAATTTATTGGTTCTATAAAATTCATAGCAATCTCAAGTTTTTTATTTGTTGGTTTTCCTGTTAGTAGAGAAAAAGGGATTTTTTTTATATTTTTTTTAAATTTCCAAAATTTGATATAATTGTTTTTAATATCACCACATATATTTAAAAAAATAGCGAAACAATTGGTTGAAAAGCCTGTTGGACTATCTACATGCAATGTGCTGCTATCTTGTATTGAAAAATTTTTTGGAACGAAATTTCCAAATTTAATTCTCACAGGTAAGCTTGTATACCAACTCTCAATATTAATACCCAAATCTGAAATACATTTATAAAATTCAGACATAAAAAGATTATATTCTATTCCTGAGTAATATTTTGGGACAATAATTCCAGAGGTTGAAATATTTTTGTATTTTTTTCTATTTATTGAATTTGATATATTATTTAATTTTTTAAAATTTTTTAATTTAAAAGCAGAACCAAGAAATAAACGTGCTGAATTCTCAATAGAATTCAACTGATTTTTATTTAATTTAAATTTGAATAAAAATGGTGAAATTATCTTATAATTCCTTCTATTAAAGTTTTTTTTAAATATTTTATATCTTTTTTTTAAATCTATTTCTTTCATTTATTTACAATTTTAAAGTTTGCAAAATGTTTAAACCCTTTGTCCTTACTAATTTTATTAAATATAGAATCTTTAAATATATATTTTTTTTGTATACCTATTTTTTTATATTCTTTAAATGACATATACTCTTTTTTTCTGGCACTATGTAGCTTTGAAACAGTTTTAGTATGACTTCTTGATATTTCAAATGTGGTATCTAATGATATTCTAGTTTTACAATTTTTTTTTCTAATTGTTTTGTGAAGCGTGGCAAAATCAGAAATAATTATATTACTTTTTTTTGTATTAAATTTAACTTTTTTAAAATATTTTATATATTTATCACCTGATTGAAAATTTTTGAGTGGTCTCAACCAATTTTCATCTAATTTTGTGGGACGATAAAATTCCATTTTATTATTATTCACATCACCAAATATTGGAATATGAAAATTAACACAATTAGAGCTTTCACCAGCCCAACTATCGCTGTGAGGTTTTTCTGTTGCTCTATCTCTTTTATAAAAACTTAAAGGTATGCTGCTAAACTTTATCCTTATATTCAATGGAAAATGAAATTTAATAATTTTTTTTTGAATATTTAAAGATTCAATTATCTTAATAAAATTTTTTGTTATTATATTAAATTCCTCTGATGTTTCATTTTTTGGAACTACAGCACCATTTGGTGTAATGAAGCTAAGATTATTTTGATTTTTATTGTAATAGTTTAATATACTTTTTTCTGTTTTTAGATTGTATGAATTAATTGCACTTTTAGAAAGATATCTAATTATAGATTTGTTAAATTTTTTTAATAATTTTTTTTCAATTTTTGATGAAATAATTAGCGGACTAATTATTTTAAACTTTTTTGTATTGAATATTTCAAAATCTTTTTTTCTTGTATATAATGACATAAATGGTTAATAAAGAATTCTTTAATATTATTTAATTATAACATTTAAATGAAAAAAGCCGTAATAATTAGTGGAGAGTTAGCTCAAGATCATGAATTTATTTATCCTTTTTACCGTTTATTAGAAGAGGGAATTGAATTAGATGTCTGTTTAATTGGAGGAAAGCCAGTTAAAGGAATATTGGGAACTTTGATACCACCAAATAAAAATCACCCAGTAAAAGATATTTCAGAAATTCACGTTTCAGATTATGACTTATTAGTTTTACCAGGAGGTGTAAAAGCCATGGAAAAAATAAGATTAGATAAAAAATTAATTAATTTTATTGCAGATTTCAATCAAACTGGAAAAATCATTGCATGCATATGTAGTGGAGTTCAACTTTTAATATCAGCAAAAGTAGTTAAAAATAGAAAAATCTCAGGTTATTATAGTTTAGAAGACGATATATCAAATGCCGGTGGAATTTACACAGATCTTCCAGCTGTGGTAGATAATAACATTGTAACCACTGCTCATTATAAAGATATGGGACCATGGATGAAAACTGCAATTTCTCTTTTGTCAAAAAAATAAATGAAATTATTATCTGAATATGACACCAAAAAGGTTATAAAACCTTGGGGTTCTGAATATGTCGTATTCAGAGATAAATCTAATATTTCAATTACTCTCTTAAATATAAATAAAAATAAAAACACCTCTTTTCATTGTCATCCTAATAAAAAAACAGGATTTATACTCTTATCTGGTTCAGCTATAATTAAGTTGGGATTAGAAAAAAATGATGAAATTAAATTTAGAGCAAATTCGAAACTAATGATACGTCCTGGGTTATTTCATTCAATAAAATCTATATCGAAAAACTTAACATTATTAGAATTCGAAACGCCAGTAGATAAAAATGATCTAGTTAGACTTTATGATAATTATGGAAGAAAAAATACACCCTACGAAAATAAAAAAAAATATTTAGTGAATCTAACAAATAATGATATTAAATTTAAAAAACCTAAAAGTTCTCAAGCAAATAATTATATTATCTCAAAAAGTAAATTATCAATTGAGTATCATTCTAATTTTAAAAATATAATTAAAAGATCAAGTAATGAAATTTATGCTGTTTTAAATGGAAGTGTTGTTGATGATTTTAATAATAAAGTTTTATCTGTTGGTGATATAGTAAAAAATGAAACTTTAAAAAAATTATCAAAGGCTTTTTTAATAAAAAAAAAGATATTATTTTTAAGGTTAAAAATATGAGTAAAATTGATGTACTTTTAATAACGCCACCCTCTAGATTGGAAGTTTATCAAAATCTATCAAATGATTTTGCAGCAATTGAGCCACCTGTTTGGTCTTCACTAATTGCAAACTATTTAAAAAATAAAAATTTTACAGCAAAGATATTAGATGCAGAAGCTGATCATTTAAATCATCAAGAAACAGCTGAAGAAATTTTGAAGGAAGATCCAAAGTTAGCTGTTTTTGTTGTTTATGGCCAACAACCTTCAGCATCAACTCAGTGCATGCCAGCGAGTAATAAAACTGCTAAAATATTAAACGATATATCAAATAATGAAATTAAAACTATTATTGTTGGCACACATCCCTCAGCACTTCCAAAACGAACTTTGGAAGAAGAACCGTATACTTATGTTTGTCAGGGTGAAGGACCAATAACAATTAAATATTTGATTGATTATTTTAATGGTAAAATTAATGATATAAAAAAAATTCCAGGATTGTTGTACAATAAAGAAAATCAAATTCATAATAATAAACCAGCAGCTATAATTGAAAACCTTGATGAAGATCTTAATGGTCAGGCTTGGGATCTTTTAGATATGACTAAATATAGAGCTCATAATTGGCATACATTTAATAATCTGGATTCTAGAAATAAGTATGCATCATTGCAGACTAGTTTAGGTTGTCCATTTAAATGTACTTTTTGCTGTATAAACGCTCCTTTCCAAAGTAATAGAATAAGATTTTGGTCCCCTAAACATATTATTAATCAAATTGATTTACTCGTGAATAAATACGAAATTTTTAACATAAAATTACCAGATGAAATGTTTGTTTTAAATCCTAAACAAGTAACAAGTATTTGTGATGAAATTTTAAAAAAAGACTATGCAGATAAATTAAATTTCTGGGCTTATGCAAGAATTGATACTTTAAATGATAATGAAATGCTAAAAAAAATGAAACGGTCAGGTTTTAATTGGCTTGCCTTAGGAATAGAGTCGAGCTCTGAACATGTTCGTGATGGAGTAACAAAAGGTAGATTTAATAATTACAATATTAAGGAAATAGTTAAAAAAGTTAGAGACATGGGTTTTTATGTTGGAGCAAATTATATATTTGGGTTGCCAGATGATGATTTAGATACAATGAAAAAAACATTGGAGCTTTCATTAGAAATAAATAGTGAGTGGGTTAATTTTTATTCAGCAATGGCATATCCGGGCTCACAATTGTACAGCTTTGCAAAAGAAAAAAATTGGAGATTACCTGATGATAAAAATGGACCTGGTTGGATAGGATACTCTCAACATGCTTTTGAAACATTGCCATTAAGAACTGAAAAAATTAAAGCCTCTGAGGTATTGAAATTTAGAGATGAAGCTTTTGATCATTATTTTAAAAATAATGAATATCTATCTTTGATCGACAAAACTTTTGGAAATGAAACTGTTAATCATATAAAAAAAATGTCTTCACATAAAATTCCAAGAAAACACCACACTCAAGAAGTCGATTATTAATTTTTTAAAAATTTTTCAATTGTTTTTAAAATTTTTATAGAAGATGGAGTTCCGTTTTCTGTTTTAATGGATGCCCCAGAAGATCTATTCTCTAAACCTAAAGCGATAACTTTTGCGTTAGTTTTTTGCATCAATTTATACGCAATAGTTGAAGTTATCCCACAATCTGTGTACGAAGCGTCGACAACAATACCTTTTTTCGATCTATTTAAAGCATCAATATCTTTTTTTGATATTTTAAAAGGACTAAGCCAAACCAAATGAATTAAATTAAATTTTATATTTTTTTTATTTAAAAATTTTATAGTCTTTAATGCATTGTATCTTGCTGATGAAATTGCAAAAATAGTAATTTTAGCATCTTTGTTGTATATATTTTTTAATTCTTTGTCTGATTTATATGAACTTCTATGTTCACTAACTAAATAAGGAGAGTCATCTCTCTTATATTCATTCCAAATTTTTAAGTATTCTTTGGAAGTCATTGGTGCACATACTTTTAAACCAGGCATATGAATAAAAGGTGAATGATAGTTATTTCCATGTAAGGGACCTTGCCCATAATTAGCCTCGGATGCTATAGCTCTAACAAAAACTGGTGCACCGTAACCAAAAATTTCTTTTGCTTTGGCAGCATGCATAACTAATGGGCTTGAGTTTAACCATAAAAAACTTTGAAATCTTAAAACGATTATTGGTCTTGATCCCACAATTGAAGCACCAACTGCAGTACCCATACCTGCCGTATCTGTCATTGGCAACTCTATAATTCCTTTTTTTTGTTTGGGTATTGTGTTTTGTACCCAGCCTACAGCAGTTAGACATTGCCCTATTACAAAACCTTTGCCACTATCAATGTGTTTTTTAGTAATTTTTCTTATAGTTTCTGCAACCGTTTTTCCCATAATTTTTTTGCCCAGATTTGATATTTTTTTTCTATGGTATTTATTTGTTTTTCCATACCAAGATTTATTAATTTTTTTTTTGTTAAATTGTATCTATCCCATTCAAGATTATCATCTTTTCCAGACCCCACATGCCATGTATCCCTACATGTTCGAATATTAATCAATGCAGGAAGTTTATTTTTTAATTTTTCAGCCCAATGATTAATAACCCATGGATTATCAGCTATATCTACAGAATACATTCCCATACTTTTAACCAAATCAGTAAGATTCCATGACCTTCTATCTTTTGTTGGTGTTAAAACTGATAAATCATTATCTTCACAAATAAACAAAATGTTAAGTTTTTTTGATGCAGCATCAGCAAGTGCAGCTAATACAAAATCTTCTTCTGCCGCACCATCACCAAAAATACAAACTATTTTACTTTTTTTTTTTACCAGGCTTATTCCATTAGCGACAGGAACTTGATCACCAATCAAACCACAATGCCCAATAATTTTCTTTTTAATATCATGAATCATTGGTGATCCACCTTTGCCTCCACAACAACCTGACTTTAATCCTATTAACTCGTCTACTAATTTTGTTTCATCACCTCCAAATGCTAAATAAGGAGCGTGTCCTCTGTGTTGAGCAAGTAAATAACTATTTTTCATCGCAGAGTATATTCCAGCAGATACAGCTTCTTGCCCTAAGGATAAATAAACTAAAGGAGTAGTTTTATTTAACTTATGAGCAATTTTAGCTTGTAATTCAAAATTTCTGATTTTTGACATCATAGAAAATAATCTTAGGGAAACCAACCTGGATGTTTTTTTTTCTATATTATTTATGTATCCAAGTTTAGAGTTTCTCATAAGAAATTTTATTTTTCTCTTTAAGAGTTTTTTTATTAATTGACAACAGCTAATTATTAATAGAATTTAATTTTAATTACAATTATACAAATTCAAGTGATTATATCAAAAACACCTTATAGAATATCTTTTTTTGGAGGAGGCACGGATTATCCTCAATGGTATACTAACTATGGAGGCGAGGTAATTTCTACAACAATAGATAAATATTTATATATATTTTGTAAGAATTTACCAAATTTTTTCGAGTACAAATATAGATTTTGTTATTCAAAAATAGAAACTGTAAATAATCTTAATCAAATAAATCACACTGCATTTAGGAAAATCATTTCTTATCTGAAGATTAAAGAGGGTATCGATGTTCATTATAATGGTGAGCTTCCAGCAAGAAGTGGCATGGCTTCAAGCTCTGCGTTTACTGTAGGACTTCTAAATGCTTTATTTGAATTTCAAAATAAAAAAATTAACAATAAAGATTTAGCAAAAGAAAGTATTTATTTTGAACAAAGAATTTTAAAAGAAATTGTAGGATGCCAGGATCAAATTGCTACATCTATTGGCGGTTTTAACATTATTAAAATTAAAGATAATTCTAAATTTAAATTAGAGAGTGTAAAAAATCAGAATTTTCTCAAAAAACTTAATAAATCACTTTTACTAGTTTATACTGGTATCAACAGAACAGCACAAGATATTGCAGAAAGTTATGTTAATAAGTTAACAACATCTAAAAAACAATATATGAACCAAATTGTGACGATCACAGAACATGCAAAAAAATCAATCAAAAATAATAATATTTATGATTTTGGAGGATTACTTGGAGAAAATTGGAAGATAAAAAAAAAATTAAGCAACTTAGTATCTAATGAATTAATTGATAGAATATATACCATGGGCATTAAAAATGGTGCTATAGGAGGAAAAGTTCTCGGAGCAGGAGGTGGAGGTTTTATATTATTTGTTGTTCCGCCTGAAGAAAATGATAAATTTATAAAAAAATTCAAAAAATTCACAATCATACCTTTTAATTTTGAAAATGTAGGTAGTAAAATAATTATGAATAATAATTTATAACTAAATGTATATTTTGGGAATACATCCAGGGGGTCATGATACATCTGCAACTTTATTAAAAGACGGTAAAATAATTGTTGCAATTGAAGAAGAAAGATTAAGTAAAAAAAAACACTCAAGTAATTTCCCTGAATTATCAATAAAAGAATGCTTAAAGTATGCAAAAATTAAAATGAAAGATGTAAATGTGATAACTTTAAGTGGTGATTATAATTTGCATATAAAAAAAAGATATCTAGAAAATTGGAAAAAATATTACCCAAAAAACCGGCAAAGATTAATTTCTGAATTTAAAGATTTTGAAAAAATATCTAAAATTGAAGATTTTATAAGATCTAAATACAACTACAAAGGAAAAATTTATCAATGCAGACATCATCTAGCACATTTTTCAAGCGCATATCATATTTCAAATTTTAATAAATCTGCGCTTTACAGTATAGATGGAGTTGGAGATTATGAGAGTGCACTTTCTGGTTATGCAAATAAAAATAATATTAAAGTATTTGATGAAGCTACAGTATCTTACCCACATTCTATGGGTCTTGTATATACCGCAATTACAGCTTGGTTAGGTTTTATTCCACATTGTGACGAGGGAAAAACCATGGGTTTAGCACCTTATGGTAACTATAAAAGATATAATAATATATTTAAAAAAATCATTAGATTCGAAAAATTTGGGAAAATTTCTGTTGATTTTGATTATTTTAATTATCCTTATTTTAGAAGAAGCAATGTATCTAAAAAATTTTGTCGTATATTTGGTAATAATAGAAAAAAAAATGAAAAATTAACAAAAAAACATAAGGACGTTGCTGCAACTCTTCAATTTTATTGTGAAAAAACATTAATACATGGATTAAATTATTTATATGAGAAAACTAAATGTACTAATTTATCTTTAGCTGGGGGCGTGGCTTTAAATTGTGTAGCAAATGGAAAAATTCTAAAAAAAACTAAATTTAAGAAAATTAGCATTCAACCCGCGGCTGGAGATGCAGGCACTTCCTTAGGTAGTGCTTTATATTGGTATAATAGCATTAGAAAAAAAAAGCTCAAAAAATAAAGGTTTACCTATTGCTACAAATATATATTCAGGACCTGAATTTTCAAATCAATCAATTGTAAAAGAATTAAAAAAAAATAATTTAAAGTATAAAATTAGTCCTACTATTTATGAAGAAGTTTCTGATTTATTAAAAAAACAAAAAATTATTGGTTGGTTTAATGGTAAAATGGAGTTTGGGCCAAGAGCTTTAGGCAATAGATCTATTTTAACCTCTCCATATCCAGCAAATATGAAAGATGTTTTAAATCTAAGAGTTAAAAAAAGAGAATCATTTAGACCATTCGCTCCTGCAGTTTTAGAGAAATATGCTAAAGAATTTTTTGAGTATATTCATGAATCTCCCCATATGTTGTTTGCAATGAAAGTAAAAAAAAATATGATAAATAAAATTCCCGCCATTACACATGTTGATGAAACTGCAAGGGTTCAAACAGTGACAGAAAAAACAAACAAAGAATTTTATAATTTGATTAACGCCTTTTATTGCAAAACAGGTGTTCCAATTTTATTAAATACTTCCTTGAATATTATGGGTCAGCCTATTTGTTATGATCCAAAAGACGCAATTCAAACATTTTTGAAAAATGATATTGATTATTTAATTTTAAATTCAAAATATATAATAAGTAAAAGAAAATGAATTTTGAACATAATTTAATGGAAAATAACTTTTCTAAAGAGGATATTGCATCTTTAATAGATTTTTTGAAAAAAAATAATAAAAACCCAATATTAACTCAAAATGAAAATGTTAAAAAGTTTGAGAAAGAATGGTCGAAATGGCTAGGTTGTAAGTTTAGCGTTTTTGTAAATTCTGGATCTTCAGCAAATTTTTTATCAATGGCAATATTAAAAATATTAAAAAAAAAGGGGGAAGTTATTGTTCCTTCATTAACATGGGTTTCAGATGTTAACTCAGTTATATATCATGGTTTCAAACCGATATTTGTTGATATAAATCCAAAAAATTTATGTATGGACGAAGATCAAATTTTAAAAAAAATCAACAAAAATACCATAGCAGTTTTTTTAACGCATGCTCAGGGTTTCAATGGACTAACTCAAAAATTATTAAGTATTTTAAAGAAAAGAAAAATAGAACTTATTGAAGATGTCTGTGAGTCTCATGGTGCTAAATTTAAAAAAAAGAAACTAGGTACTTTTGGGTTAATTTCTAACTTTTCATTTTATTATGCTCATCATATGTCAACGATTGAAGGTGGTATGGTTTGTACAAATAACAAAAAGATATATCAAATAGCAAGAAGTTTACGTAGTCACGGTATGTTGAGAGAAATTGACTCAAAAGTTGAGGAAAAAAAAATAATAAAAAAAAACCCTAAACTTTCTCCAAAATTTATATTTTTGTACAAAGGTTTTAACTTCAGAAACAACGAAATTGGTGGAATTTTGGGATTAAATCAAATTAAAAGACTTGATAAAAATATTAAAAAAAGAAATTCAAATTTTAAAATTTTTTTAAAAAATATTGATAAAAATTATTTTGAAACTAATTTTCAAAGAAAAGGAATAAGTAATTATGCTTTTCCATTAATACTCAAAAAAAAAAGTTTTTATTTAAGAGATAAATTAGAAAAAGTTATGAAAGATAATAGAATAGAATTTAGGAGAGGAAATGCTGGTGGAGGTAATCAGTTAAGGCAACCCTATATAAAAGAATTTGTAAAAAAAATTAATTTTAATGAATTTAAAAACGTAGAGCATGTTCATTTTTTCGGTTATTATATTGGAAATTATCCTAGTTTAACAAAATCTAAAATCTTAAAACTTACTTATATACTTAATTCTTTTAACTCTAAATAATGGAAAAATTAAAAATATTAATAACTGGTGGTGCAGGTTACATTGGGAGCAAATTATCTACAAAACTCGTTTTAATGAATTTTAAAGTTACTGTTTTAGATAACTTGTCATACTCAGGAAACTCACTTAATCATATTTTTTCATATAAAAATTTTAATTTTATTAAAGGAGATGTCAGAAATAAAAATTTATTAAAATCTTTAGTTAGGAATAATGACATAATTATTCCTTTAGCAGGATTGGTTGGTGCTCCACTTTGTGAAAAAAATAAAAAATATGCTACAGAAATAAATTTAAATAATATTAAATATATTTTGAAAATTTTAAAAAAAAATCAGAAAATAATTTATCCCACTACAAATTCTGGTTATGGTATTGGTGAAAAAAATAAATTTTGTGACGAAAATTCACCATTAAGACCAGTTTCTCATTATGGTGTAACTAAATCCTTAGCTGAAAAAGAAGTGCTTAAATTTAAAAATTCAATATCTTTTAGATTAGCAACAGTTTTTGGTTATTCTTACAGAATGAGAACGGATTTGCTTGTAAATAATTTTGTTTATGAAGCAGTGAATAAAAATAAAATTCAGTTGTTTGAATCTCATTTTAGGAGAAATTTTATTCATATTGATGATGTGGTTGATGCTTTTATTTTTTCAATTAAAAACTTTAATAAGTTAAAAGGATCAACATACAATTTAGGACTTTCAAAAGCAAATATTAATAAACTAATGTTAGCTAAAAAAATTAAAAAGGCAGTTAATAAATTAAAAATTACAATAAGAGAAAATAAGAAGGACCCAGATAAAAGAGATTATTATGTGAGTAATAAAAAAATTGAATCTAAAGGTTTCAAGGCTAAAAGATCACTAGAATATGGAA
>MDTA01087740.1_pt1 | contig 25219 bp, 22 predicted proteins | sample 811151 | NCBI WGS metagenome assembly MDTA01 (sample SAMN05326648, study PRJNA326480) | marine metagenome | isolation source: seawater | place: Indian Ocean: South | collected 2010
GATTTCAATTTTTCGAATATCAAAGTTTTGCAATGGTCATGATATCAATGATGAATTGTTATTTATTGTTGATCTCATCGAAAAACATAAAAATAATAAAGAAAATTTAAATTATTTAAATTATTTAAATTACTTTACCACTATTATCGAAGTCTCAAAAAATACTTTTATAAGAGACGCAGATATCAAATATAAAATAAGTAAACTAGATATGAAGAGCATTGAACGTAAGGTTGGAAGTGAGAAAAAGACAAAATTAGGTGAAAAGTTAATTGTTGAAGGAAGAGAATATTTGTTAACCCTTATTGAGGAAAATCCACTTATAATTGAAAGCGATGAAAATATTTTATTATTAGACTCAATACGGGTTTTACTAAGATATAGAAACTCAACTAAAAATGATAATCAAATACACTTTGCTGTGGGTAAATTAAATATCAATGAAATCTAAAAAAGAAAAACTAGATGCTTATTTTATAAAGGGATTAAAATTATATAATCAAAGAAAATTTTACGCAGCCCATGAATATTGGGAAGAAATGTGGACTAATTTCTATTTTAATGATCGAATTTTTGTTCAGGGATTAATTCAAGCAAGTGTGGGTTATTTTCATATTACCAATATAAATTTAAATGGCGCTCGGGGACTTTTTAAAAAGTGTTTGCCCAAACTAAAAAAATTTGAAGCAACTAATATTAGAATAGATAATCTTGTTGAACTAATTCATTGTATCGAAAATGCAAAAAAATGTGTCGACGAAATTGAGGATGTAAATGACTTTGATTGGGATAATTTTGTTGAATTAAGGCTTAAAGCTATCGAAGAATAGGTATTAATCTAATTGTTACATAAGCTTAAGATTATTTTTCTGTTTTCATCCGGAAATTCTCTAAAATTAAGTTCTTATTATTGAATAAATTAATTAATTTTTTTAAATATTATACATATTGATTTTACCACTCTTTGCTCTTTGAATTATCATGACAAAGTATAAATTAAATTGCACATAAATATAAACGTCAGCTTAAAAAAAATGAAAAAAGTTATAAAATCAGATTTAAAAAAAATTTATCAGGAAGAGATGAAGAAGTGCAGTGATGCCGTAAAAGATGGTAAACACCCATATCATATTTTTACTTTTAGCTCAATAAAAGATAAAAAATGGCCCGAGATTAGGATTGTAGTTTTAAGAGATTTTAAATTTAATCCTAATGTTATCTATTTCAATACTGATTACAGAAGTCCAAAAATTGCTCAAATGAAGAATAATAACAATTGCTGTGCGCTTTTTTATGATGGTATTGGAAAAGTACAAATTAGATTTCACGCTAAAGCAAGTATACACTATCAAGACTCTATTGCTTATGAAATATGGAAAAAAACTGCTTTACAAAGCAGAAAATGTTACATGGGTGAAATGAATCCTAGTTCTGAAATTCAAGAATGGCATCCTAATTTTCCTATTACTTACTTGAAAAAAGACCCTAAACTTGAGCATAGTGAGGAAGGGTTTCAAAATTTTACATGTATTAAACTTAATGTTATTGAAACAGAAATTCTTAAGCTTTATCATGATGGCCACGTAAGATTTAATATTAAAGATAAAATTTTAAACTTTATAGCCCCTTAATTAATATCCGGTTTTTTTTATATTTAATTATATATTTTTTTATTTCTATTAAATTAAGATTGTAAAAATAATAATTATTTTTTGCTTTCACTTTTTATTCTTTTTTTAGAGGCAGCCCATGAGCAAATCATACAATTGGATAGATTATGATTTCTTGCAGGACAATATTCACGACCAAAATATATTATTTGTAAGTGTTTCCTATTCCATTCATTTTTTGGCCATAATTTTTTTAAATCATTTTCTGTCATACTAACATTTTTTGCTTTTGAAAGGCCCCATCTTGATGCAAGCCTGTGAATGTGTGTATCAACTGGAAATGCTGGGATATTATACCACTGAGACATTAATACACTAGCGGTTTTATGACCAACGCCTGCAAGGCTTTCAAGAAAATCCCAGCTAGGCTTTATACCATCATTATCCAATATTTGTTGTGCCATAGTGACTAAGTTTTTTGCTTTGGTTGGGGCTAGTCCAATTTCTTTAATTATATCTCGAATATTTTTTTCACCTAGTTTTATCATTTTTGATGGAGTATCAGCCTGATTGAATAATCTTGGTGTAACTTCATTCACTTTTTTATCTGTAGTTTGCGCTGAAAGCATTACTGCAACTAGAAGAGTGTAAGAATCCTTATGATTTAATGGAATTGGAGTTTCTGGATATAATTTATCCAAAATAATGCCAATTTTTTGTGCTTTGACAATTCTTATCATTTGTAAAAATATTTTAAATAATATTTTCTTTAAATTTTAATGTGAAATGTAATTAAATGATGAATAATTACATATTTTATCTATAAAGAATTTAAGAATTTTTAAAATTATTTCAACAGTTGTAATATTGTTACTTATGATTGATTTGGATTTGATTCAATCGTAAATTTAGTATATTGGAAACAGTAAAAAATATTCAAATTAACGAAAAGCAAATTCATAGACTGATTAATGACTCCAATCAGATCTTGCTAACTACGCACGAAAACCCAGACGGTGATGGTTTGGGATCACAAATTGCTATGTTTAATTTTATCAAGAGCCTCAACAAAAATTGTCGAATTATTAATATTTCACAAATTCCAAGAAAGTATAAATTTTTAGACAAAAATGATGTTTTCGAAACATTCAATGAATCTCAATTAGATTGGATAAATAAAACAGATTTAGTTATAATTTTTGATATAGGTCATTCTAAGCGTGTAGGAGTCATGTCTAAATATATTTACCACAACAAAAAGTCATTATCAATTGACCATCATCCTCTTAAAAATGATGAACCATTTTCGCATACTTGGATCGATATAAATTCTCCAGCAACAGGATATATGGTATGGAAATTACTTCGAAATAAAATTGAACTTCCTTTTGATTATCAATCAGCTCTTGGATTATATACTGCACTAGTTACTGATACTGGTTCATTTAGGTATAGTAACACAACCTCAAAATGCCATATAATGGCTGCTGAATTAATCGAATCAGGCATTAACCCACAGCAAGTTACAACTAAAATTTATGAAAGTAAAAATTTAAAACAAATTAGGTTACTAGGTGATGCTTTAAATGAAATGAAATTCTCATGTAAAAATAGAGTAGCTTGGATAAAATTAAATAAACAGAATTTCTTAAAGAGAGGTGCAGGAGTTAATGATGTTGAAGGTTTTACCGACTACATAAGATCAATAGAAAATGTTGAAATAGCCTTCACGATGTTTCAATTTGAAGATGATAATGTCAAGCTAAGCTTTAGATCAAAAGGAAACTACATCATTAATGATGTAGCTAAAATTTTCGGTGGTGGTGGACACAAATATGCCGCTGGTGCAAAAGTTTATTCAACATCAATGAAAGAGATAGAAAACAAGATTTTACATTATCTTAAGAGGAAATTTTAAGCTATGTCAATTAAACCTGATAGATGGATAGAAAGGATGTCTTTAAAACATGGCATGATTACTCCATTTGAAAAAAAACAAGTTAGTAAAAGAATTATTTCATACGGTCTCTCCTCTTATGGATATGATATCCGAGTAGCTGATAGTTATAAGATTTTTACAAATGTAAATAATAGTGTTGTTGATCCCAAGAATTTTGATGAGAATTCATTTGTTGATGTCAAGGGAGAAGTTTGTATCATACCGCCGAATAGTTTTGCACTAGCAAAAAGTGTTGAGCATTTTAAAATACCAAGAAACATACTTGCTATTTGTTTAGGTAAATCAACATATGCCAGGTGTGGAATAATAGTGAATGTTACACCTTTTGAACCTGAATGGGAAGGTTATGTAACTTTAGAGATATCAAATACTACTCCATTACCGGCAAAAATATATTCAAACGAAGGTTTATGTCAAATATTGTTTTTTGAAAGCGATGAAGTATGTGAGACTTCGTATAAAGATAAAAATGGAAAGTATCAGGGTCAAATTAATATTACATTACCGAAAATTAAGAATAAATGAAAATTATTGTAGCAAAAGATGCGGGATATTGTTTTGGTGTTCGTGATGCCGTTAATATGGCGTACGATGCCGCTGAGAAATATGGCAGTGTTTATATGTTAGGTGATATTGTGCATAATGAAAGAGTTGTTAACGATTTAGAGAAATCTGGTGCGAGAGTAGTAGATTCTCTAGATGACGTACCAAATGATAGTCCAATTCTATTTAGAGCACATGGCACAGTAAATGAATTATGGGATGAGTCAAAGCAAAAGAATATGAATGTTATCGATGCGACTTGTCCCTTGGTGCATGAAATTCACAGAGAAATAAAAAAATTAGAGGAAAATAAACGTAAAATCATTGTCATTGGAGATCATGGTCATGATGAAGTTGTTGCAATTGCAAATCAGGTTAAAAATCCTACAATTATTTCAACTCCTGAAGAAGCAAAAAAAATGAAAAAGTGGCGCAAAGCAGGAGTTGTCAGTCAGTCAACTCAAACAATTGAAAATGTTCAAGAGATAATGAATATTTTAATGACAAAAGTTTTTGATCTACATTTTGTGAATACGATTTGTTTCCCGACAAAAAGAAATCAAGAGCAAATAAAATTGCTCGCTGAAACATCAGACGTGATGATAATTATTGGTTCATTTACCAGTGCAAACTCAAAAAGATTAACACAGCTTGCTTTGGAGAGAAATCATAATTCTTATCAAGTGACCTGCGCAGATGATGTTAGAAAAGAGTGGTTCGAGAATGTCAACCAAGTGGGGATATCGGCTGGTGCATCTACGCCAGATGAATTAATACAAGAAGTTAAAGAGAAAATATCAATCATTAATTAGGGAAAAATATATTGGAAAAAGGTACATTAGAATTAAAAATAGGTTTAGCCGAAATGCTTAAGGGTGGCGTAATAATGGATGTAACAAACCAGGATCAAGCACGCATAGCTGAAGATTCAGGTGCTGTTGCAGTTATGGCGTTAGAGAGAATACCAGCAGATATTCGAAAAGAAGGCGGTGTAGCAAGAATGTCAGATCCAGAATTAATTAAATCAATTCAAGAAGCTGTATCCATACCCGTTATGGCTAAATGTCGAATAGGGCATTTTGCTGAAGCTCAGATTTTAGAATCATTAGAAGTTGATTTTATTGATGAAAGCGAAGTTTTAACCCCAGCTGATGAAGAAAACCATGTTTCTAAACATAACTTTAATGTTCCATTTGTTTGTGGAGCTACCAATTTAGGTGAGGCATTGAGAAGAATTGGTGAGGGAGCAGCTCTCATAAGAACAAAAGGAGAGCCTGGAACTGGAAATATAGTTGAGGCCGTTAGGCATATGCGAACAATTACAGATGAAATATCGTGGATTTCTGGTTTAAGAGATGAACAAATTATGGCTGCAGCAAAAAAAATGGGTGCACCATATTCTTTGGTAAAAAAAGTAAAAGAGTTGGGAAAGCTACCAGTTCCAAACTTCAGTGCAGGAGGTATAGCAACTCCAGCAGACACCTCGTTAATGATGCAGTTAGGTGCAGAAACTGTTTTTGTCGGGTCTGGCATATTTAAATCAGAAGATCCTGTGGGAACAGCCAGAGCAATTGTACAATCAGCTACATTTTATAAAGATTTTAACAAGTTAGCTGAGGTTTCAACTGGTTTAAAAGAAGCTATGACAGGTATCGAAATTTCTGACATACCTGAAGAACAGAGACTTGCTGAAAGAGGTTGGTAAATGAAAATTGGTGTTCTCGCAATTCAGGGAGGCTACAGAAAACATCAAGAATCTTTACTCAAGTTAAAGGTCAATTCAATTGCTGTAAAATATGAAAGACAATTGAATAATTGTTCAGCTTTAATTATACCTGGTGGGGAGTCTACAACAATTTCTAAACTGTTAAAAAAAAATAGTTTAGAGAAACCTATTTCTGAATTTGCATCTGAAAAGCCTATAATGGGAACCTGTGCTGGTTTAATTTTAATGTGCAAAAAATCTGGGGACTCGAGAGTTAGAAATTTAGAATTAATCGATGTAAATATTAAAAGAAATGGATGGGGCAGGCAATTTGATTCATTTTCTAAAATTGTGGATGTTAAAGGTATCTCAAATAGTTTCAAGGCACTTTTCATCAGAGCACCAAAGATTACAAATGTTGGGAAAAATGTCCAGGTTTTATCAACAATAGAAAAAGAGCCAATTTTAGTAAAAGAAGGAATGCATTACGGAGTAACTTTTCATCCTGAGTTAACTGAAGATACTTCTATACATAAAATGTTTTTGGAGAGTATTGCATCGTGAATAATTATAAATATTTATCTAAAATAGATAGCCCTAAGGATTTAAATACATTATCTATTTCTGAATTACAAATTTTATCTGAAGAACTTGCACATTTTATGGATAAAATTGTTCAGGAGCATGGTGGACATTATTCATCTCCTTTGGGTGTCGTGGATTTAACAATAGCACTGCATCATGTTTACAACTCGCCAGAAGATAAAATTATTTGGGATATTGGGCATCAAGCATATCCTCATAAAATTCTCACAGGAAGAAGAGATACTTTTCATACCCTTAGGCAAAAGAATGGACTTAGTGGATTTCTTAAAAGATCTGAAAGTCCGCATGATATAATTGGAGCTGGACATTCTAGTACATCAATATCGTCAGCATTAGGTGTTGCACATGCGAGAGATATGCTTGGATTAGATAATAAAGTAGTATCAATTATTGGTGATGGTGGAATGACAGGTGGTTTGGCTTATGAAGGTTTAAATAATCTTGGTTTTCATAAAACTCAACTAACCATTGTCTTAAATGATAATTCAATGTCTATCTCACCAAGCGTAGGCGCCTTGTCTCGATATCTGAATAGAGTCGTTACAAATCCAACATACAACAAAGTTAGAAAAGAACTATGGAATTTAACGGAAAAAATACCAGATAGCCTGTCAAATATTGTACGAAAAACTCTTAGAAAGACCGAGGGTGGTATAAAAGGGTTTTTAACACCTGGTATATTTTTTGAAGAGTTAGGCTTAAGATATATTGGTCCAATACCAGGTCATGATATGGAACAATTAATTAGAACATTTAACGCAGTTAAGAATTTTCCTAATCCGACTCTTGTACATATTTATTCCGATAAAGGAAAAAGAAGTAAAATCGCAGAAAAAGAACCAGTTAAATATTACAGTCTTTCTGGTTCAGTTAATAGTAACAAAAAAGATAGTAAAATTCCATCTTACTCAACAGTATTTGGAAAAACAATAACAAAGCTTGCCGAGACAGATCCAAAGATCTATTGCATTACTGCAGCCATGGAAATTGGAACAGGAATGTCAAATTATGTTAAAAAGTTTCCAAAAAGGTACATCGATGTAGGTATTGCAGAGGGGCATGCAGTTACTTATGCAAGCGGTGTAGCTACAAGTGGTTTCAAACCTATAATTCCATTTTACTCAACTTTTTTACAAAGAGCATATGATAATATTTTTCACGATGTTTTATTACAAAATCTACCTGTCGTTTTCTGCATGGACCGTGCAGGGGTAGTAGGTCCAGATGGACCTACACATCATGGAGTTTATGATATTTCACTATTAAGAAGCTTACCAAATTTAATCATCACTGCTCCCAAGGATGGCGATGAATTAAAGAACTTAATCGCCACAGGACTTAAGTTGGAAAAAAAATCAATGGCAATAAGGTATCCGAAAGATACAGCATATAAATATGATGAGTCTGTTGAAGCAAAAATCTTAAAAATTGGGACTTGGGAAACCTTGCATAGTGGAGAAAAAACAGCAATTTTAGCCACTGGAAGCATGGTTGGAATAGTTAATGAAAATTATAACGAAATAACAAATCAACTAGGTTTTAAACCAGAGCTTATAAATGCTAGATTCATCAAGCCGATGGATTTTGACTTACTAGATGAAATTGAGAAAAAATTTGATTTGATAATTACCATGGAAGAGGGAGCCTTAAATGGTGGCTTTGGATCAGGTGTCTTGGAATATTTTTCTGATAATCATTTTAGTACAAAAATAATTAGAATGGGTATACCTGATAAGTTTATTGAGCATGCGACAAGAATTGAATTATTAGAAGAATTAGGTCTGTCATCCAATGGATTAATTAAAATAATCAAGGATAGCTATAAAAATGAATAATCAGAAAAATAACAAATCAGAGAACCAATGGAAAAAAGAAAAAAGTAAATCTAATCTAAGAGATTATAGTTTTGATACAGTTTCTGGAATGAAAGTTGATGAATTATACTATCCAAATAAAATTGATGAAAATTATTTAAATAATCTAGGTTTTCCAGGTCAATATCCATTTACTAGGGGAGTTCATGCAAATCTTTACAGAGGAAAATTATGGACAATGCGGCAATTTGCCGGATTTGGAAGTCCTCAAAAAACCAACGAAAGATTTAAATTTTTGCTCGATCAAGGCCAGACAGGATTATCTGTTGCATATGATATGCCAACGTTAATGGGATATGACTCAGACCATCCATTATCTGTAGGAGAGGTTGGGAAATGTGGTGTGAATATCTGCTCTTTGAAAGATATGGAAGATCTTTTTGATGGTATTGATTTAAGCAAAGTTAGCGTATCACAAACAATTAATGGTCCTGCAATAATTTTATTTGCATTTTTCATAGCGATAGCGGAAAAACGTGGCATAGACTCATCTCAGTTGAGAGGAACATTGCAAAACGATATTTTAAAGGAGTATATAGCGCAAAAAGAATGGATATATCCTCCAAAGGAATCAATGCGTATCATCACTGATATGGTTGAATATTGTACCGAAAATGTACCTCAATATAACACAATTTCTATTAGTGGTTATCATATTAGAGAAGCTGGTTCTACGGCTGCTCAAGAACTTGCTTTTACATTAGCAAATGGATTTTGCTACGTTGAACATTCAATTGAGGCAGGTTTAGAAGTTGATTCCTTTGCTCCAAGGCTCTCTTTTTTTTTTAATTCTCACTTAGATTTCTTTGAAGAAATTGCCAAATTTAGAGCTGCAAGAAGAATATGGGCAAGGCTAATGAAAGAGAAGTATGGAGCTAAAAATCCTAAGTCTTGGAAATTAAGATTTCACACACAAACTGCTGGATTTAGTTTGACAGCTCAACAACCAGAAAACAATATAGCGCGAACTGGTTTTCAGGCTTTAGCCGCCGTATTGGGTGGAACACAGTCTTTACATACTAATTCAATGGATGAAACCTTGGCACTACCTTCGAAAAAAGCAGCTGAGATAGCCCTAAGAACTCAGCAATTAATTGCTTATGAAACAGGGGTTACTAACGTAGTTGATCCATTAGGTGGCTCTTGGTTTGTTGAAAAACTTACGGATAAAATGGAAGATGAGGTTAATAATTATTTTGATAAAATTGAAGATTTGGGAGGAGTGATACCTGCTATAGAAATGGGTTTTTTCCAAAAAGAGATTGCAGAAGCCTCAATGGAATATCAAAAGAAAATTGAAAAAAATGAGAGAATTATTGTTGGAATAAATGATTTTATCAAGAAAAGTGAAGAGATTGATATACCAATTTTGGAAATAGATCCCGAAACAGAAAATAATCAAATTGAAAAATTGAAAAAATTGAAAAATCAAAGAGATAATAAATTAGTAAAAGATTGTTTGGCGAAGGTTAAGCGAAATGCCAAAAATGGTAAAAACTTGGTTAGGCCGATAATTGAATCAGCAAAAGCATATGCCACACTTGGTGAAATTGTTGAAATCCTTAAAGAAGAGTTTGGTGAGTGGCAAGAAAAGTCTATAATTTGATGTCTGTCTTTGCAGATTTACATATTCATTCAACTTATTCAGATGGGAAATGCCATGTTGATGAAATAGTTTCAAATTGCATAAATTCAGGTCTGAAATATTTTTCTGTGACTGATCATGATACTAACGAGCATATCATGCCTATTCAAAATTATATCAAAGAAAACAAATATTCGATAAATTACATACCAGCAACAGAATTTACCTGTGTTTTCAAAAATATATCAATTCATATTTTAGCATATTGTTATGATTATGATTCAGAATCTTTTAAAAATTTATTCAAAAAAATATATACTGAAAGATCTAATTCAATCACAAAAATGTGTCAAAATCTAAATCGATATGGTTGTGAAATAGATGTAGAAACTATACTTAAAAATAATAATTCTCCTGGAAGGCCTCATATAGCCTTGGAACTTATAAAAAACGGTTATGCTGATAATTTAAATGATGCATTTAATAAATGGCTTATCAAAGGTAAGCCTGGGTACGTAAATAAATGGAAACCAGATGCTCTTAAGGTGGTTCAGATGATTCACGATGCAAAAGGTTTTGCGTTTCTCGCTCATATTGGTGTTTATAAATCACTGAAAAACATAAATGATTTACATATCTTGAAATTAGACGGTTTTGAAATTTATCATCCAAATCATAGTAAAAAAGTTACCAATAAATTAAATCAATTTTGTCAACTAAATAATTTCGCCTTATCTGGAGGTTCTGATTTTCATGGATGGTATGAAAATGAAAATCCTATTGGATCGTACGGCCTAGATGAAAAAAATTTTGAACAATTTTACAATAAATGCCTGAATTAATTAAATTAGATAAAAATATTTTTAATCATAAAAATCCATATACTATTGGAGTTGAAGAGGAATATATGCTTTGTGATCCTGAATCGGGTGAATTAATATCCAAGGCAAATGAGTTTATGAAGTGTCTTAATAAGAAAGAAGTAAATAGATTTTCATATGAACTTATATTATCTGAAATTGAATCTAATACACCTATTTGCAAAAATGTAAAAGAAGCAATGAAAGAGATATCACGCTTAAGACAAAAATCCATTGATATTTGTGAAAAAATACAATGTAAGCTAGGAGTAAGTGGTACACATCCCACTTCATTACCTCAAAATCAAGATTTTGTTGATACCAAAGGTTATAATTGGGTTGCTAATCAACTGAAATATTATGCGAAAAGAAACAATACTTTTGCTTTACATATTCATGTAGCTGTTGAAAATGCTGAAACATCTATCCACGTTGTAAATGCACTAAGACGTTGGATACCTCCACTGCTCGCAATTTCCGTTAATAGCCCCTTTTTTATGGGCGAAAACACTGGGATGAAATCATCTAGGACAATGCAATTTAGTGCATTTCCTAGGACACATATCCCAAATAAATTTGAAAATTACAAACATTATAAAAATATTGTAGAGACTTACTTAAACATAGAAACAATAGAAAAAACTAGACAGATTTGGTGGAAAATAAGACCTCACTTTGATTATGGTACAATAGAATTTAGAATATGCGATATTCAAAGGTCTTTAAAAATAACAGAAATATTAATCGGAGTTTGTCAAGCTTTAGTTTATCAATCTGTATTAGATCTAAAGAATGGCGTTTTAAACGAAGATTTAGATCTTGAGTTTTTGAATGATGGACTGTGGAAAGCTACCAGATTTGGCTTGAAAAGCTCGATATATGATACTGGAGACAAGCAAAAAAAAACAATGATTGAAATGATTGAAACAATGTTTGAATACTCAAAAAATGCATTAATTATATTTGAAAATGATCATATTTATGATTTTAAAAATTCATTAAAAAATTATAAAACTGAAGCTGATTTACAAATAGAAGAATATGAGAAAAATGGATTTAATGGTTTAAGAAATTATTTAGTCAATAATGTTGATATAGACTTGTATTAAATATCTTTCTATGATTATCTTAAAAAAAACGATAAAAAATATTAATAAATTAAATATTAAAGACAAGACTCCATCATTTCTTTTATGCGTTTCAGGGGGAATGGATAGCATGGTTATGCTAGATGTCTTCAGATCAATAAGATCTAATATTAATATTGATTTGTTCGTTATTCATGTAAATTATCATTTTCAAAGTAATGCTTGTAAATCTGAAAGTTTGATCAAAAAATTCTGCAAAAATAATAGAATAGATTACAGAATAAAAAAAGTTAAAATCGATAATAATTCCAATTTTGAATCAAAAGCGAGAGACATTCGTTATAGGATAGCACAAAAACTTTTAAGAAAACAAAAGTTAGATTATATTTGCACTGCTCATCATGATAGTGATCAAATAGAAACTTTGTACATGAAATTTATACAAAATGCACCTATTACATCTTACAGGGGAATTATTGGAATAGATAAACATTTATGGAGACCATTTTTAAATATAAAAAAAACAATAATTTCAAATTATGCTATAATTAATAAATTAAAATGGATTGAAGATCCAACAAATAAAAGTCTTAAATTTTTAAGAAATAAAATTAGATTGAAAGATTTACCTAAAATCAAGACTGATAATCCTAAGTTGATTTATGATTTATTTGAAAAAAGAAAATTTGCCATTAATCTGTTTAGAAAAGCTGGAATCATAAAAAATATATTAATTAAAAATTCAAAAATTTCTAAATCAGGATCCCCTAAATATCATGTCATCGAGAAAAATGGATTCTATCATATAAATGAAGATGTAAAAAAAATTATAATTCAGTCCATATTAATCCAATATAATTTCAATGCGCAAAATATGTCAAATTTACATTGGAAGACATTTTGGCAATTTATTGTTAAAGATAAAATTGGAAATGAATTTCAATTCATTAATGGAATAAGATTTTTGATTTCTAGGAATAATTTTTACATTTATCACTCAAGAATATTGAGATCAAAAAGACAAGAATTGACTGATGGTTTAGTATGGAATAATTCTAAATTTAAATTTATCAATAAAAATAATTATAATTTAAACGATAAAACTATTTTTTCCATAAAACAAAAAGACCAAGATACATTTTATGTTCGCAACTGGAAACATGGAGATAAAATTTTAAATAAAAAAAAGCAATCTTTTCATAAAGTCAGTGAAATATTTAAACGAAATAAATTATCCAAATTAGAAAAGGCTTTCTACCCTGTTATTGTAAATCAAAATGACCAACCAGTTCTTGTCCCATGCTTTCGGCATAATAGTTGTAATAGTAATTTTCATGATAATGTCTTTATAAAATGGAATTATAAATGGGTAAATTGACGATAGAAAGAGAAAATAAATCTTATCTTTTTGAAGAAATTATATCAGAAGCCGAGCTTTGTCAAAGAGTTAAAGAGTTAGGCCAACAAATATCAATTGATTACAAAGGTAAAGTACCAATCATTATTGGTGTTTTAAATGGTTCATTTTTATTTATGGCTGACCTAATTCGTAATCTCAATATTGAATTTGAAGTTGATTTTATTAAGATAAGCTCATATGGAAATGATTTAAAGACTTCAGGATCTGTTAGCTTAATTAAAGATATCAGTGCAAATATAACTGGAAGAGATATTATTGTTGTAGAAGACATTGTTGATTCCGGATTGTCAGTAAAATATTTGTACAAAAAATTAAGTAATAACAACCCTAAATCAATTAATGTAATTACTTGTTTAAAGAAAAAAACAAAAAAAGATATAGATCAGTTAATTAAATATATTGGCTTTAATATATCCAGTTCTTTTGTAATTGGATATGGTTTAGACTTTGAGCAAAAATATAGAGGATTAAACTCGATATATAATTTAAAATCACACACGGAGAGTTAATGTCAGATAAAAAAGATAAAAAAAATAAAAATAAAGAATCAATGAACAGTCTTAAGGTAAATAAGAAGTTTTGGAAAACGACTGGTGGAAACTTTTTAATTTGGGCTTTGATTTTTATTTCAGCAATAACAATTGTTCAGTTGATTTCTGGTAGTACCGAACCAAAAAAAATCACCTATACTGATTTAGAAAAATATATTGAAGATCAGAAAATAATTTCCGCAGAAGTTGAAGGTAATATTTTTGTCGGAGTATTAAAAGAACCTGAAATAACTTACATAGGAAATACTGAAAAAGAAATTGACAAAGTTTCTACAACACTTCCATTTATTGATTCAGATATTTTGAAAGAATGGAAAGCATCCGGTATAGAATTTGATTTTAAAAATCAAACACTTGGGGCAATGGATTATATTCTTCAATTTTCTCCTTGGATATTAATTATATTTATTTGGTTATTTTTAATGCGTCGAATGCAATCAGGTGGTGGACCAAGTGGAATATTTAGTTTTGCAAAAAGTCGAGCTAAAATGATTTCTCCTGATAAGCCTAAAATAACATTTAAAGATGTTGCAGGATGCGAGGAAGCAAAAGTAGAGTTGAAAGAAGTAGTAGAATTTCTTAAGCAACCAAAAAAATTCGTATCAATTGGTGCAAAAACACCGCGTGGAGCACTGCTATTAGGACCTCCGGGGACAGGAAAAACATTGTTAGCTAAAGCAGTTTCAGGTGAAGCAGGTGTTCCATTTTTTACCATAAGTGGGGCAGAATTTGTAGAAATGTTCGTAGGTGTTGGTGCTAGTCGAGTAAGAGATTTATTTGAACAGGCTAAACAACATTCTCCTTCCATTATATTTATTGATGAAATCGATGCGGTAGGGCGTCAAAGGGGAGCAGGACTCGGAGGAGGACATGATGAAAGAGAACAAACACTCAATCAAATATTGGTTGAAATGGATGGTTTTGATACGGATGATAATGTAATTTTAATTGCTGCCACAAATCGTCCTGATGTACTTGATAAAGCCTTACTAAGGCCAGGAAGATTTGATAGACAAATTGTCGTAGATTTACCAGATGTTAATGGGCGAGAAGAAATATTAAAAATTCATACAAGAAAAATACCATTAGGTGAAAATGTTGATTTGAAAATTATTGGAAAAGGAACACCAGGTTTAGCTGGTGCTGACCTTGAAAATTTAGTTAACGAAGCAGCACTGTTAGCCGCTAGGAAAAACAATAAGGTTGTTAATATGATTGATTTTGAAGAGGCGAAGGATAAAGTGATGATTGGAGTGGAACGGAAAAGTATGATTCTTTCAGAAGATGAAAAAAAGTTAACTGCATACCATGAAGGTGGGCATGCACTTGTAGCATATAAAACACCCAATGCCGATCCTGTCCACAAAATAACCATTATCCCGAGAGGTAGAGCTTTAGGAGTTACGGCTCAACTTCCAAATGAAAAACATGGATATTCCAAAAATTATTTAAAAGGTAGACTGAATATTTTGATGGGTGGAAGAGTCGCAGAAAAAATTATATTCGATGATATTTCAACAGGAGCAGGAAATGATATTTCAGTTGCAACAGATATAGCAAAACAGATGGTCACAGAATGGGGTATGAGTGATAAAATAGGCCCATTAGCATTTGGACAAGAACGTCAAAATGTATTTCTTGGAAGAGAAATGAGCCAAACAAAAAATATAAGTGATGAAAAAGCAAAAATAATTGATGAAGAGGTAACAGAATTTATATTAAGAGCTGAAGAGACTGCAGAAAATATCCTAAATGAAAATATCAAAGATTTACATAATATAGCTAAAGCTTTGTTAGAATTTGAAACAATTAGTGGTGATGAAATGAAAACTATTATTGAAGGTGGAAAAATAGAAAGAAAGGAAAAAGTAGACAAAAATAGCGAGAATAATACTAATTCCGAAACAGAGTCTGAGGTAAAATCTAAAAGCATGGATTTAACTGAAAAACCAAAATCAAATCCAACATTATCACCTGCTTGACAATGAAAACAGATTTTAATCACTCTGTTACAATTATGGGGATTTTAAACTTGACTCCTGATTCATTTTATGATGGTGGTGTATGGAATAATAAGAAAAAAATTATTTCTATCGTACAAAAATGGAATGATTTAGGTATTCGTATGATTGATGTAGGTTGTGAATCATCAAGACCAGGAGCAGATCCAATTGATATAGATGAAGAAATAAAAAGGTTAAATTTAATTATTCCCGTAATTAAATTGTTTCCTGAAATAATTTTTTCAATAGATACCTACAAGCCTGAAGTAGCAAGGTATGCAATAGAGAATGGTTTTAACATTATTAATGATATATTTGGTGGAGCTGAAAATAAAATGTTTGAGATTGCGAAAGAATATGATGTTCCTTTAATTATAATGCATATGAAAGGAAGTCCCAAAACCATGCAAAAAGACATTAAAAATAAAAATATTGTAGAAGAAGTAATTGAATTTTTCAATGAAAGAGTCCATTCTGCCAAAAATTTTGGTATTAAGAGCAATAATATCATTCTGGATCCTGGAATTGGTTTTGGTAAATCTTTTTCAGATAATGATAAAATCCTTTTTAACATAAAGAGATTTAAAAATTTGGGTTTTCCAATTCTTATTGGTACATCTAGAAAATCCTTTTTAAAAGCAAACGATTCTCCTAAAGGCAGGCTTGCAAATAGTATAGCTTCAATGACTTTGAGTATAATTAATGGTGCAAACATTATTCGTGTGCATGACGTCAAAGAATCATTGAAAGTGAAATATTTTTTAACTCGCTATATTAAAAGTAATTTTCCCAACGCTTGAAGAAAGGTTATTAATTGAATTTAGATCAAATAATAGAAGATTATAAAATTTTATCAAAAAGATTCACTGAAATTCGGAGTTATCTTTGACCTTGGAGATATCAATAGAAAAATCTTAAGTCTACAAGAAAAAACCACTCACTCTGGATTCTGGGATGACAATAAAATTGCTCAAAATATTTTAAAGCAGATTTCACATCTTGAAAATGAAAAAAAAATGTGGGAATCGCTAGAAAACCTAAAAGAAAACCTTGATATCCACTTTGAATTAATTAGTATTGGTGAAAACCCTGAAGCTGGTCTACTGAGCGAACTAAATAAGTTTTCAACTGAAATAAATCGTGCGGAAATAATGACTATATTAAACGGTCCTGATGATTCAAAAGATGCATTGGTTACAATACATCCAGGTGCAGGAGGCACTGAATCTCAGGATTGGGCTAAAATGCTCTATCGTTTATATACACGTTGGTGTGACCAAAATAGATTTTCGATCAAAGTTGTAAACTTTCAGTCTGGTGATGAGGCTGGCATAAAAGATGTGTCTTTTGAAGTTATTGGTCCATATGCCTATGGAAATCTTATTGCTGAAGCTGGTGTACATAGACTAGTGAGAATTTCTCCATTTGATACGAATGGGAAGAGACACACATCATTTGCTTCAGTTTTTATATATCCCATTTTAGATGATGATATTGAAATTGAAATTCTAGATAAAGATTTACGAATAGAAACTTATAGAGCTAGTGGGGCTGGTGGTCAACATGTCAACAAAACAGATTCTGCAGTAAGAATTACCCATATTCCATCAAATATCGTTGTTCAATGCCAAAATGAACGAAGTCAGCTTAAAAACAAAGCCACCGCACTTAAAATGCTAAAGTCTAAAATATATCAGCAGAAGCAGGAAAAATTAGAGAAAGAAAAAAATCAAATAGAGAACTCTAAATTGGATATTTCATGGGGATCACAAATAAGATCATATGTTTTTCATCCATATAATTTAGTAAAAGACCATCGAACAAACATAGAATCCGGGAACATTCAGTCAGTTATGGACGGTAACATTAACTTTTTCATACGTGGATACTTACTCAACAAAATGGAGAAAAATTAAAATGTCAAGTGATAATAAAAGTCTAAATCAAATTATTCAGCATAGAATTGAAAAATTAAATAAAATCAAACAGGGAGGTGTTAATCCTTATCCCCATAATTTTAATAAAAAAAATGATATTGACTTTTGTAGTAAACAAGAAATTGGTACTTGTATCCAAACTGCAGGTAGAGTGATATCTATGCGAAAAATGGGTAAGGCCTCTTTCTTACATATTCAAGATGAATCTGGTAAAATTCAAATCTACGTTAAAAGTTCAGATATATCTGATAACACATATGATATAGTTCTCAGAAATATAGATTTAGGAGATATTATTGGAGTTAGTGGTAGAATTTTTGTAACAAGGACAGGTGAAACCTCAATAAAAGTTAGTGAATTTTTCATTTTAGCAAAAAATATAAGACCCTTACCTAATTTGAAAGAAAAAGATGGTATTGCATTTAATGCATTTGAAGATAAAGAATTGAGGTATAGACATCGTCAACTTGATCTAATTGCTAATCCATCAGTCATCTCTACATTCAGAATGAGATCAAAAATAATATCTATTATTAGGTCTTTTTTAAATAAAAAAAACTTTTTAGAAGTTGATACACCCATATTACAGCCTATATATGGTGGAGCAAATGCAAGGCCTTTTACAACTTTCCATAACACATTAGATCAGAAATTATATATGCGAATTGCAGTTGAACTTTACTTGAAGCGTTTGATTATTGGTGGTATTGAAAAAGTATATGAACTAGGTAAAAATTTTAGAAATGAAGGAATGGATAGAAGTCATAATCCAGAATTTACAATGCTTGAGATTTATGAGGCTTACAAGGATGTTTACCAAACAGCTGATTTAACAGAAGAATTAATCAAAGAAGTCTCAAAAGAGCTTAAAATTGAAGAGATTAATTTGGATCAAAATATTATTTCATTAAAATCTGAGTTTAAAAAAACAACCATGGCTGATGAACTTAAAAAATATACTGGTGAGAACATTATAGGGATGAGTGAAGAACAATTAGTTCATTTTTCTAAAAATAAAGGAATTGATGTTAATCCGTCTGTTGGTTATTCAAAGCTAATTGATGATATTTTTAGTAAATTTGTTGAACCAAACCTTATTCAACCAACTTTTGTATTTGATTATCCGAAAACAATATCACCATTAGCCAAATTAAAAAGAGATGGAGATATAAATACTGTCGAAAGATTTGAATTATTTATTGGCGGTATGGAATTTGCGAATGCTTTCTCAGAATTAAACGATCCATTAGAACAAAGAAAAAGATTAGAGCTTCAAGCTAAATTACGTGAATTAGGAGACGAAGAAGCACAAGTCGTTGATGAAAATTTTTTGCAGGCTATGGAAGCTGGAATGCCACCAACAGGAGGGGTTGGAATTGGTATAGATAGATTAGTTATGCTATTTACAGGTAAAAAGTCCATTAAAGATGTTTTATTTTTCCCTGCTATGCGCCCTAAAAGTAATGACTAACACATTAAAAATAGCCTGGAAATTTATAAATGCAAGAAATTCTTCAGGACTGATATCATTTTCTTTTTATCTGTCTGTTATAGGTTTAGCAATTGGAACAGCATCTTTATTACTGATATCCTTTTTTTCAAACGGCTTTGATTCAAAAGTAAAATCAAAATTAGCAATGATTGATGGTGAGTTAAGACTTGAAAAATATAACAATGATAATAGATTAAATTTTACACAAAAAGATTATGAAGAAATATTATTAAGAGTTAAAAACATAAAAGATATAAAATCAATATCAAAATACTCACAAATACATGCGATGTTACAATCTGGACAACATACAGAAGGAACATTAATATATGGTATTGACTTTAAATTATTAAATGAATTATCAACTGAATCTAAATTATTAATTAATGGTGAATTTCAAGGTAACAATTTAATAATGGGTGAAGAGCTTTGTAAAAATCTTGGTCTTCAAATTGGAGATAAAATTACTTTATTTGATTTAGATGCATTGACTAATCACCAAAATATTAAAGGTTTGAATTTAAATCTTATCGGTACAATATCAACAGGATTTTTTGAATATGATAAGCTAATTTCATTTATACCAGAGGAGACTTTCCAGAGTTTTTACAATTCTGAAAAGTTGTTCTCTGGTCTAGTTGTAAATTCTATTTCAGGGAATAATGAAAAACTATCAAAAAGTTTTAACGAAATTTTAACTTTTCCATATATAATTAAAACTTGGCAAGAACGACATGGGCTATTATTAGAGTGGATGAATGTTTATAATATTCCAATACAAATGGTTATGTGGTTTATAACCTTATTATCAATTTTTAATGTTAGCTCCACAATATGGATGACTTCATTAGATAAAACAAAAAACATTGCTATTTTAAAAATTATTGGCTATGGGAATTCACAAATAAGAAATATATTCATATTTAAAGGTATTATAATTGGTTTTCTTGGAATATTTTCAGGGGTTACTTTTTCTTCCTTGATATATTATTTACAATCAAATTATCACGTGATAAAGCTCTCATCAGAAATTTATTTTTTAGAATATTTACCAGTTAAAATAAATTATAATCAAATATTTTTTATATTAATATTTATACTATCTACGGTCACTCTTTTTTCATTTATACCCGCAAATATTATTAAAAAAACAAATCCACCAGAAACATTAAAAGAAAATTAATGTCAATTTTTATACTAAGCTGGAAATTTTTCACAAGGAAATATGAATCTAATAAAATAAATATATCTTCATTTTTACCAATTATTGGTCTATTTTTCGGGGTTTTTACAACTATTTTAACGTTCGCAGTAATGGATGGGTTGGAAAAAGATATTTTTGGAACCTTGGAAAATTTTTCTGGAGGTACCACTCTCAATGTGAACAAAGTATCATCAACAGATTTAGCATATATTGAAAATTATTTAAATGAAGCTTCCCTTAAATACGTAAAATTTATTGATAGAAAAGCAATTATTAATTTTGGTGAAATTAATAAAATTATTAATGTAAGAGGCTTTTCGGATTTGAATTTTATATTTGAAAAATTCAATGTTGAAAACTCTTTTGAAGAAATTAATGATAATTCAATTATAATTGGCAAAGGATTAGCATCAAATTTGAATGTAAGTGAAAAAGAATTTGTAAAAATTTTTTCACCTTTAGATTTAAAACTATCTTCGCCAAAAGTACCACAAAAGTCATTTGAAGTATCAAGTCTGTACGCCACAAACTTATTAGATTTTGATTTAAATTATGTATTTATACCGTATAACGCGGGAATGGATTTATTTAAAAAATCTGGAAACTATGGTTATTTTTTCAGAAAAGAAGTTATTTTTCCTGAAAAAATAACTCAAATTAATAATTTGAGGGTTTATAACTGGCATGATACTCATAAAAATTTGGTGAGTGCTATGAAAACGGAAAAAATCGCATATATATCATTCGGTTTTCTACTTATTATTATTTCATGTTTTAGCTTATTAAGTACAATGAGCATAACAGTTATTCAAAAAATTGCTCAAATAGGTATTTTAAAAACCCAGGGATATTCAAACTTTTTAATAATTAAGATTTTTTTGATTTTTAGTCTAATTTCTGGTTTATTAGGCGTTATTTTTGGTATTTTGGGAGTATATTTGATTAAAATTATTGAAAACAAATTTTCTTTTATAAAACTTATATTTGGTAATTATCCGTATTTGGAATTTCCAATTTTATTAGATAGCAAAAAAATTATATATATCAGCTCGATTGCAATTATTCTCATTGTATTATCTTCTATTTATCCTGCTATAAAAGCTTCTAAATTAAGGCCAATTAAAAGTATTTACTCGAAATGATTATTTGCGCACAAAATATTAAGAAAAGTTACACAACGAAGAGTGAAAAAATCACCGTAATAAATAATTTAAATTTGAATATTTACAGTCCTGAAATTATTTCAATTATGGGACCCTCAGGTGCTGGAAAATCTACTCTTTTACATATTCTTGGAACAATAGATAATTTTGATTCTGGAAATCTAACTATTGAATCTGAAAAAATATATCCTCATAAAGACTATTCTAAATTTAGATCTAAAAATATAGGATTTGTTTTTCAATTTCATCATTTACTCAATGAATTTTCAGTATTAGAAAATCTAATTATACCACAAATACTACTTTCAAAAGATAAGGTATCCAATAAAAATATTGCATTAGGGCTATTAAATGATTTAGAATTGATTCACTTGAAAGACAGATATCCTAATCAGATATCTGGAGGTGAAAGACAGCGAGTTGCCATAATAAGAGCTATAGTCAATAAACCTAGGATATTATTTGCTGATGAGCCAACTGGAAATTTAGATCAAGGTAACAGTACTAAAATTTTGGAATTGTTTAATAAGATTAAAAATAAATACAAAATGGCAATACTTATAGCAACTCACGATCAATCAATAAGAAAGTTTGCTAATAGAAATTTCCTTTTAAGAGACGGAGTTTTAAAAAAAAAATAATGGAAAAAATATGAGAGAAAATTTTTCAAAAAGCATTCAAAATATATTAAAATTTGCAAAAGAAAGAGCGGTAAAGTTCGGTCATAGTTATGTTGGGTCAGAGCACTTGTTATTAGGTATATTAAAAGATAGTAATTGTAAAGCAGCAAAATTATTAATTACGCTTGGTTGTGATTTTGAAGAAATGAAACAACTGATAAGTGATATGGTAAAACCAAGTACTGGATCAATGACTATGGGGCATTTACCTTTAACAAGAAGAGCTGAACGAATTTTAAGAACAACATATGCTGAAGCAAAAAAAATTGGATTAGATGTGGCTGATGATACACATTTACTATTGGCAATTTCAAAAGAGACTGAAGGTCTTGCTAATGAAGTTCTCTTAACTTTTTCAATAGATTATGATCTGCTTTATTCATATTTGGAAACTTCAACACCAGAGTTAAAAAATAAAAAACAAAAAATAAAGAAATCAAATACACCAACTTTAGATCTATTTAGTAGAGATATATCTAAATTAGCTTTAGATGGTAAATTAGATCCAGTCATAGGTCGTGAGTTAGAAATTGAACGCGTTGCTCAAGTATTATCAAGAAGGAAAAAGAATAATCCTGTTTTAATTGGTGAGCCGGGTGTTGGTAAAACAGCAATAGTAGAGGGATTAGCTTTAAGAATTCATGAAAAATCTGTACCAAGAATATTGTGGGGGCAAAGAGTAATAGCTTTAGATTTAGCGGGTTTAATCGCAGGCACAAAATACCGTGGTCAATTTGAAGAGAGGATGAAATCTATGATGCATGAATTAGAAAATAGTTTAGATATAATTATTTTTATTGATGAATTGCACACTCTTGTCGGTGCAGGTAACACTTCAGGTTCTTTAGATGCAGCAAATATGTTTAAACCAGCTTTAGCAAGAGGAGAGATACAACTTATTGGGGCGACAACATTAGATGAATATAGAAAATTTATAGAAAAAGATGGTGCATTAGAGAGAAGATTTCAAAAAATAATTGTAAATCCACCATCATTTCGTGATACGGTAAAAATTCTAAAAGGAATTCAAGAAAAGTATGAACAACATCATTCTGTGAAATACTCAGAAAAAGCAATTAAATCTTGTGTTGAATTGAGCGGCAGATATATTACTGAAAAATTTCATCCTGATAAAGCTATTGATGTGATGGACGAAGTAGGTTCAAGAGTCAGAATTAACAAAATAAAAGTACCAAGTGAAATTTTAGAATTAGAGGAAAAAATCACTGTTCTAAAGAAAAAGAAAGAAAATGTAATTAGGAAGCAACAATTCGAACATGCTGCAAAGATAAGAGATTCTGAACGAAAACTTCAAGAAAAGTTAGACAAAGTTCAAAAAAAATGGGAAGAAACAGAGAATCAAAATCTTCCAGTCGTTTCTGAAGAAGAGGTTGCAAATGTTGTCTCAATGATGACAGGGATTCCTTTACATAGAGTAGCTGAGTCTGAGCAAAAAAAATTAATTAGTTTGGAAAAGAATGTTAACAAACAAATTATAGGTCAAGAAGAGCCCATAGAAAAATTAACCAAATCAATTTTAAGAGCTCGAACTGGTTTTAACAATCCAAACCGACCTATTGGCTCTTTTTTATTTTTAGGACCAACTGGAGTCGGTAAAACAGAATTAACAAAAGTTATTGCTAGTCATCTTTTTGGTAATGATGATTCCTTGATTAAAATTGATATGTCTGAATACATGGAACGATACAATGTCTCTAGGCTAATAGGTGCACCTCCAGGTTATGTTGGCTATGAAGAGGGTGGGCAGTTAACTGAGAAAGTTAGAAGAAATCCTTTCTCCGTAGTTTTATTTGATGAAATAGAGAAGGCTCATAGAGATGTTTTTAATATATTATTACAAATTTTAGATGAAGGTTTCATTACAGATAGTCTCGGAAGAAGAGTCGATTTTAGAAATACAATAATCATATTAACATCTAATATGGGTACCCGTCATTTGCAGTCTACATCCTTTGGTTTTCTCTCAGATACAGCAAAAAAACAGAATGAAACAGATAAAGAACTTGTCCTTAAAGAGGTTAAAAGATTTTTCAATCCTGAGTTTTTGAACAGGTTAGATGAAATAATTAACTTTAATAAGCTTTCAAAAGAAGATTTAATAAAAATAATAGATATACAGTTAAAAGATATAAAATATAATTTAAAAAAGAAAAATGTTACAATATCAATCAGAAAAAAAGCAAAAGAAATATTAATTAATGAGGGAAACCATCGTGAATGGGGTGCAAGACCACTGAGAAGAGTTATTCAAAATCAACTAGAAAATGTAATTGCAGAAAAGTTTTTGACTGGTGATTTTTCAGAGAATGGTAGAATTATAGTTTCCACAAAAAAAAATCATTTAGTTTTTAGGTTTGAAAAAAATAAGCTAAAAACTAATGAATTAAAGCATATGTAAAATAAAGTGCTAATAGAGTCTGCCATTTCGACACATATATACAATTGGCATTATCTTTGTCATATTCGTTATAAAATAAATTTGGAGTATAATAATGGGAAAAATTATTGGAATTGATTTAGGAACAACAAATTCTTGTATAGCCGTGATGGAGGGTGGATCTCCAGCCGTTATTCAAAATAGTGAGGGTGGCAGAACTACCCCTTCTGTTGTCGGTTTCACTAAAGAAGGTGAGAGATTGGTTGGTCAGCCAGCAAAAAGACAAGCTGTTACCAATCCTCAAAATACAGTATTTTCTGCGAAGCGCTTTATTGGAAGTTTGTTTGATGAAGTTTCAAATGAGATTTCAGAAATACCATATGATGTCGTCAAAGGTTCTAAAGGAGAAATCAAATTTAAAATTAATTCCAATGAATATGCACCACCTGAAATAAGTGCAATTGTACTTCAAAAAATAAAACAAACAGCCGAAGAATATCTTGGTGAGACAGTGTCAGATGCTGTGATAACTGTTCCAGC
>MDTA01042027.1_pt1 | contig 25213 bp, 17 predicted proteins | sample 811151 | NCBI WGS metagenome assembly MDTA01 (sample SAMN05326648, study PRJNA326480) | marine metagenome | isolation source: seawater | place: Indian Ocean: South | collected 2010
TGTTGGATCAGTGTCTCTCAATACTGCCTTGCTCTGCGTTATCGACTCCTCGTAATCCCAGGGGCCCCATTTTGAGGAATGTCGATTGTTTGGTAAACCTGATCCTGGGTTCCAGCCAGGTAGTGAGGGTTGACAACCCAATACTAATTCATCTCCAGGCTTTAGAATATACAATCCATCTTGAGTAGGTTCCTCAGAGAAAGACCCGCTTATGTTAGAAGCTTCAGCAAGCTTCTGCATTGCGTCTCCGGATACAATGTAATTTTCACCGAGCGCAGACTCGCTGCGAAACGCTCGATTAGGACCGATTGGGAATGGCCCTTGAGCCTGTACAGGGTTTGGTGTAGAAGCACCAGCTGCTCTGATGAAGTTCCTATTAGAAGAAAGGTTGTCTGCCTTTAGTCCTGGGCCGTAGCCACCCTCAACTATGACAGCTGTGTTTCTCCTGTGAAACCTCTTTGCACTTCTTGCTCTTCTGTAAGGCTTTGTATTTCTGGGCGTGTTGGCATCGCCTGCATCTTCCACATCAGGAGCATAAAGGTCCGGATAAGTGGTGTAGACAGAACCAATACCGTCTTCGGTCGATGCCGCGTCCTTTTGAGCTGTTAGGGTGTATTGGTTGCTGCTATTGTAGCCTCCCTCTCCAGGCCCGGTAAAGTTCTCAGATGTTGTAACCCAGTATCCGCCATCCTCTACAGGGATCGGCTGGATAGCCTTAACTGGAAATTCAAGTTCTATCCTCTTCTTGTAACTAAGATACTGTCTCTTATAAACATTGGCAACCAATGGCAAAGATGCAGACTCTCGACCCGGGGCTTCCCAAGGTCTTTGAACTGTAGAGGCAGTCATCAAAGTGAAGCCAGCCCAGTTGTCGTCATAGTCAAAATTGACACCTTCATGCTTGGCGTTCGCATGGATGAAGAAGTTCTTTTCTCTGGCTAACCCGGCATCGAGCCAATTTTTGGTTGGAAATGAATCAAGCCCGGGACCTTGCGCGATGGAGGTTCTTGTGAAGGAATTGCCAAAGTCTGAGGCGCTAACAGCCAAGACAAAAGCAGATTTTGTGAATGTCCCCCACTGCACGAAGTGATCGTATTCGTTCCTAACGACAGTCTCAGCAAAATCGATATGATTAACAGGCCACGCTGGTGTACAAATGATGCTGAACCCAGAACCACCAACATTTGTCTTTGTTAAGTTTTCGTGAGCGCTTCCAGACACGAGCAGGTAGGAGGCATTGTCGGATCTTGGCGGAACGTTGATGTAGGTATCAAGAGAGTGGCCGTGACCATAACCATAGCCGCCACCCAGCTTTACATACCCACCGTTGTAATTATCATTGTTGGCCTCCACTCCTTCCTTCCAATACCGGGGAGTTGGGTGCTGGCCAGCAGCCGTCCAGAGATTGAAACCATTGGTAGGATTCGACGGGGAAGTTCCATAATAGCTTGCTGCGTAAGATTTGTTTGAGTTGGTGCCGCCGCCAAGTTCCCTTCCAAGTTCTGGATAGTAAGTGTCCTCTCCAGAAGCGAACGCATACTGACCCTGGAACGTATCAGGGGCATCAGAAAACATAGAGTTTCTAGTTACTTGACCCGGAGTGCTATGCAAAGGTGGCGTCTGTGATACTAGCCTATCAATGTTGGAAGGAATCGCATAGTTCGTGAAGTTTAGGTGAGAAGCAACTTTCATCGCTTGACCAAAAATGGGTACTTGTCTTGGTGTGTTTGAGACGTTACCTACTCTGGAGAAAAGCTGGTCACCAAAAACCTTGTCCATAGAACCAGAAGCATTCGAGATCCCCGGGTCATCCATTACAGTATCTTTGTACCCGTCAAACGCGGCGACGTAACCATAATGAGTCATTTGACCGAATGTTATAAGCTCGCGGTACGTCGTTGCACCTAATCCAGTGGGCGTGGCATCAGCGATAGTGGTCGTGGAAATCACCCCAGACGGAAGAGTGCTTGAAGTAACAGGCATCAAGATCTTACCGTATAGCGCCTGACGCTGCATCGACATATCATTAGGACGGGATGTCGGCCAGCCGTCTGACGGCTGACCTTGCATTTGCGCGACGTGGGGTTGGTCACACTCGGCATACGGCGCTGTTGGATAAAAAATACACTCCGACCCAGCTGTAAATCTTACCGTATGATTGCCAGCATCCTCGCGGGGGTTCTTTTTACTCTGCCTTAAAAGAAAGAACGTGTCTGCTCTCCAGAAAGGTGTTCCACCAGGAGACATAAGCGCATGATTCAAGTCGGCGCCGGGCTGGTCACCTCCCGGTCCTTTCTGGTCATTGGACTCAAGAAAGACGTAGGGTCCTTTTATCGCTCCCAATCCGTCGAAAGTTGATCCTGTAACAATACCATTAAGCCCGCCGGCAATGACAGGCATGTAGGAAACAGGCTGGTTGTCGGCAGTTGGATCACCGCCAGCCACAGGGGGTTGAAGCGGATTATTGTTGGTGTACGGCAGCGATTGTCGCTCAGATTGCGGTATGAGTTGAGGGCTCGAGCCGACCGAGAACGCACCTCGAGGACCATAAGCGGTTTTTAAAGCAAATTTGACAGAATTCTTGCGGTAAATTGACTCTTCTGCACCTTGGATCTCAAACCTGGGATTTATGATTGGGTAGAAGTTTGGACCTGTTGGACCACCCGGGTTGGGGGCGAATCCTGGGTCGGCGATGCCGCGGCTCTTGTTTTGGATACCCATCAAGATAGAAGCGACTGGGCCAGCAGATGAGGATGAGAAGGTTTGAGGGTAATCACCATTGTAGAAGTCGCTCATTTTCGAAACGAAATTCTCGTATCCTCGAGCGCCCATGTAGTAACTTGAGACAATCTCTGAGCCACCTATGAACTGACCACGGCCCAGTTGAAGAAAGTGAGAATCTTCTGTGACACCCGGAAAAATAGAGTCATAAAAGGTTCCAGCGGGTAAATTGTCATCGCTTGCTCCCACGCCACCGTTACTTGACGCCATTTGGAAAATGTACCCTTGCTTTCTGATCGAGTCGAATCCTCCTGTAGTATCGATGACTGGCGCGAGGTAACCTAAGCTGTGTGGTCCTGATTCTTCAACTGCTGCACCGAACTGAAAGGAAACCCGCTCAAGAACAAAAGGAGCGTCGATGTAATCTGACATTTTTATAGTTTGACTAGATTTCGCCTCATACTTCTTGTGGAACGGGAAACCATAGTTGGACGTTGGCATACCACGCTGCGGAAACGTCGCTAAAGCATTCTCACCTTGATTCTCATAAATTGTGAAACCTGATGTACCTGCAAACCCAACAGAAGTGGAAGTAAAAAGCTTGGTGAAACCAGGACCATGAGCATTGAATGCGTGAAGGCCTCTATCTGTGCCAGAGCCTGTGGGAACCGTGATTGCGCCTGGGACGATGAAGTCGTTGTTCTTACCTTGCGTTTCCCACTGCTGGGTGTCAAAATTATAAAACGCCATTGAAGAAATTGTACCTGTTGCTGAACCCGCGTTCTTTTTATTACCCGGACCGCTGGATCTATCGACTCCTATTGTGGTTTGCTGGACAGGACTGACATCGATAATAATAGCAACATGATCCCCAAGCCTTTGATCTAAGTCAGGATACGTATCTGGCGCGACAGACGTTTGTGTATACCTGTCAATAAGTGGGTGGTTGTCATCAAAGGGCTTTGTTAAGCCGCCCAATACGTCAGAGTCTTTTGATATAGACAGGGGAGACTTTCTCTGCGCTGTGTCAAGGAGCATTGTCTCCTTATGGCTTAATCCATGTCTTATAACCCCTGGCGCAACCAACCTTTTTTCGTAAGGTGTCTGGTGGACATCTCTATAAAACTTTCTATAGTCTCCTTCGGCCCCGCGATCAGGGTGTGAACCGGAGAACATGTAGGCAGGCAGCATTTCAGGAAACATGATTGAACCTGAATTAGGTGTCACACCGAAGACTTGAGTGGTCTGATCATTGAAGGGTAGAGCAGCTTCTTTTCTTAAGGCAGGGTTTGCAGAAATAGGATACGCATTTTGAGCATCAAGAAGCTGATGGGTCTCTTTTATAGACCTGTTATTGAACCCAGACTTAAAAGCGGTTTTGGCCAGAGGAGAACTAACAACATGGGCTGCTTCATCTACAGTTAACTCTCTGCCGAATACAGCCATTTCAGCAACATCAACACCAACAAGAAAGTCTGATAATGTGAAAGCATTATTTACAGAACCTGTCTCTTCGCCGTAACCAACGTACACCCTTGGTTCTGCAAGCACGATAGGTTCTGGTGTACCGGAAAAAGTATCGACACTAGCAATTTGTTTTATCAGCTGCCCTGTCGCTGTATTGAATATGGATGCAGAGCCAAGTGACGGTACCTTTGAAGTGCTAGATCTGATCGTCGGGGTTGCAAAAATAGTAACGAATGTTGAGCCATCTGTCACGTATTGAGGAAGACTTGAGAATACTTGCGTCTGAACGTGATTGTTAGTCCCGAAATGACGGACAGTTATTGTTGAAGAATTAGTGAGGCTTATATTAAAACCAACCAATGCGCTAACAGGATCTCCGATAGATAAGAGCGGCTGAGAATTCTCGTGCTTTATCTTTACGGTCATCATGATTGTTAGTCCGGAATCAAGAATCCTTTGCGCGTCCCAGAAATCTGCTTTCCTTGTTATAAAAGAGGCATCGGATATACCACTACTCCCACTTGCAACCGGGAGTCTGACGCCTCGTTGTGGCGCTGGGGCTCGAAAACCGACCTGGCCCTCAAAGAAAACATCTGAAAAAACGGTTTCTCCGTAAATGCTGAAGTCAGACAGAGAACCAGTCGTGTTTACGAAACCCCCACCTGTGCCGGGGACACCTCTAACAATCTGGTACTTCTCTGACCCATCCCTACTGGCAAAGTCTAAGAAGGATGAAGGCTCCTCTTGCGAGAAGTTGTTGAACCTCACATGCGATTCTACAGGTAGGTGAAGACTTCCTGATAGAGTTCTTACAGACTTTGTGAAGTCTGACAGCAATAAAGACTTTCTGTTATCTTTCATTCGGTTTCACCAGCTATATACGTATCCCTAAATGTAATTGAACCCGCTGAATCGTGAAAGTAAAATCCTCGAGCAGCTCTTTTTTCTAAGGGATCCGTTAGATTTCTACAGGATGAGCTGTTCAGAAGTCTCATCGCTTGACGCATGTCAGAATTGTTATGGGCGTTCAAAGCAAAATACACTCTGTCATGGTAGTTAGTCGACTCGACATACGGTCGAGTTGGTTCTGGCTGTATATTCTGATATGATGGTAAAGCAACATTCGTTAGGGGTGTCGAAACTGGGGACACTTCTAATCCCCATAGATAAACAAACTCGTTAGCAGCTCCGGAACCTCTGCTAACTCTGATTATGTTATTTTTCCCTTTAAGATCTACATCTAGCACTTTCTTTGCCAGCGACTGCCCAGCAGCTGAAAAAAGTTCAGCGATTTTAGGAGACTCCTTGTTCAACTGGTATATCGCAATTACATCAAAGCTCGTCCCACCGTCTTCGCTTTGCTCAACAAATACCGTATCATTATCCTCAAACGGGTTTGTACGATCGTCTATCGCGAGGTTTAAAGTGATTGTGTACTTTGCCTTGTTTAGGTTATCGCTTGTAAACCTCCAATTAGGTCCGCTAAGTCTAACCGCTGGCTGATTGAATAGAGCACCGTAAAGTGTCCCGTTGGTTGCAACAGGACTATAGGTAAAGCTCTTTCCAACCCCAACGCTCTTCCACTCTCCAAAAGAAGTGCTGCCAGTTAGAAGAGTGTATTCTTGACCAGGCTTATCGTATGGGCCCACAAAAGAGTCAGGAGCGTCAAAGAACGGTGAGGGTGTGACGTTATAGTGGAACCAAGAGTCAGTGATTTCAATACTTCCCCACGGCTGCTCAGATGCAGCCCCAACCAAGGACCCTCTTACTGCGTAACCGTCATATCGAGTATCAATATCACCAAAGATTTCTCTTCTAATGTCTAGAGGCTCTATGACTCCATCATATTCATGATTATTTAGTGAGCCGGCGTTCCACATGTTGACAGGCCACATTACTTCATTTTGGTCCTTGATGTAAGAAACAGGATCAAACTCTATTACATCAGCGAATGGCTCTCCTAAGAGGGTTGCGGGTGCTTGACCAAAATTTCTTTTCTCAAAACCAAAACCAACTCTTTCCTCAATTCTTTTAGGACCAGATTCCGAACCTATATCAACAAGAGTATTATTTATTGTTATAGAGTCATCAAACGTTTTTTCTGATAGTTTTGAACCGTCCTTGTAGATCTCTAATCTGTCGCCAGAACCGACTCTCGGTAGGAGACTACCCACGTATGAAGGAAACGTTCTGACATTTATTCCTTGATAGAAAAACTGCACAGATCCAGTGAGGGTGGCTGTCGTACCCTTTGTCTTGCTACCGCTTAAAACTCTTTGACTTTTTGGCACTAGATTTTCCTCACGTTAGCTATTAATTGCCTCAAGAATATAGAGCCCTTGAGGTTTCTTCTATCATTTTCACCAAGGTATATGTCACCAGAACCGTATGGAACCCTGCTTCTCTCCAAGACATGACCTTCAACGATCATGTTAAAGCCCATATAATTTGTCTTTTTAGGTATTAGATTACTTATCATAACGTCAAATGATTCGTCTAACCACCTGAAAAACTCAAAGAAGCTAGTGTAATTAACATTACCATTTAGCCTGTTGAAATATATTTCCCTGAGTTGTCTTAATTCGTGATATTCTTCAGAGAACATAGCATTGGGGGATCCAATCGAATTATCTAAAGCTTGCAAAGTTGCAAAGATTTTCATGATATCTTCATTTAGAGCTTGTGCGGTGGAGAACTCTATGGCAAACCTAACATCGTCTATCGGCTCTGAGGCTTTTGGTATTTCATGGATTGGCGCAGGTAAAGCGTCATATTCCTCTATGTTACTTCCCTCTGTTAAACCAGCTATCCTGACTTTATTGGTAACACTTGGCTCATCAAAAAGGTAAGATATCGCTGAAAAATCAAACCTTTCAGGCTTTATTATCTGAGTTGAAGGTTCAAATGAATATGCTTTACTTAACCCTGGTAAGTCGTTAGAACCAGTAAACTGCTGTGAAAAGTCAACTAAGGTTAAATTACCTGACGCATCAGAATGGAGAACAGGCTGGTCTGTAGATAGATCCAATCGCAGCTTCTCGAATGAACCGGTTACTTCGTGAGAAAAACCAAAGTTTTTTAATGGATCATCCACGCCTAAAGAAGTAAAGTTTCTAACGTGCTCTTTTACCTCGTTGGGAGTTAGAGCTTTAGACCAAAATCTTGTGTGCCCAGAAAGACCGTAAAAGTTAGTCGTTCTTGAAGCCGCAGGGGCGGAGGAGGCGTTTAGGTGTCTATTTAATGTCGTGTCTAAAGTTTGCAGGCCGAAAACCAAGAAAGAACCTGAAGCGTTTAGGCGTTGCCCTAAGTAGTCTTTCTTCTGTAGCGAGTTTTCTCCTCTTTGATTAGAATCCAGAAACCAAGAAGAAGTAGTGTGGTACTCTAGTATTTCGCCGTTTTCTTGCCGTGCAATATTCAAAAAGTAGCTTGAAGAAACATAACTTTGTGTGTTGTCGTCGTCTCTTTTTCTACCTACAGAAACATACCACTTATTTCCATCAAACATATTGACGTTCTCTATTGACAGACTTAAGGTAGGATCCGTAGCAGAAAACCCAGGACGTGCGTACAACGTCACCTTCGCGTTATCTGCTTCCTCATCTATACGAGGATCTGCTACTACATTTAGGATGACCCCTTGTGCGGGTAGAGAGCCCGTGATGTGCATTCTGAACAAACTCTGTGGTCTGGTAAACTTTCTCGTTACTGGAAACTTAAACCTGTTTTCTATTGTCCAGCTTCCAGAAGTAAGAAGCCCGTCGTTTTCAGAGTTTGATATCCCGTGAGGAAAGTACTCTTTATTATTTTTTAAGACCATTGACCCAGAAAGTGTGGGAAACCCAACCTCTATTCTTGATCCTGTTAAATATGAACTTATGACGCGGGGCTTCTTGTTACTAAACCCTTGGGCGTCGAATGTTTCAGAAGGAATGTATGAAATACTTCCAGAAAAATCTAATAAGGTAGAAATCTCAGTTATCTTTTTTCTAGCCTTGCCAAGTCGTAGCTGGTTTTCGCTGCCGTACTCTACAAACCTGAACATCCGGTCTGGATCGATACCTGACGATCGGAACATCGCTTTTATTGCGTGAGTAGTGCCTTTTGACCGAATTATCTCTGGCAAATTGATGAGTATCCTTCTCCAAATTTCATTCTGTAAATTCTTTAGGCTAGATGTCTTTGATGAAACAACATTTTCTCCGCTAAAGAATTGGTCATAGTCAGCATTCCTAAACATACTAGACAGCTCAAAACCGTAATACTCAGAAAGAAAAGGTAGAAGCTGATCTGCTATGCTCTGGTCCTTATCATAGTCTATGTGCACCAGCTCAGAGACATGATCAATCATGACCTTTAATTCATCGAACATTCTCGCCCACATAAAAAGAACGGCTGATATTATCTGAGGTTGTCCAATCTGGGCTGACCCAGGCACGGAGTATTTTTGCCCTGTTGACTTAACCCCATCAAAAGTATCACCGTAAATGGACGTCCCATCCTCGGCTTTCGCTAACTCGAGGTAATGCTTTGGGATAAGGTTAGTTATCATGTTTGGATTGTTCTCATCGTACAGCGATGCAGAAGCTAGTAGATTTTCATTTAGAGAAATGACGTCAGGGTGGCTGGGGAATAGAGTCGGATGAAAGACACTTCCCTCGAAACTGCATAAAGAAGTATATGGTGCTTCTGATCTTATCGACTCTGCGTAATTCGCTATCTTTGAATGTAGGCTTTGACCTGAATGATCAAGCACTACATCAGAATTCTGGTATGAACCTGTTGCTTCGTTGAACCTGAGAGACAGCCTTAAGTTGTCGGAATCTTCAGCGAACAAAGTTCTTTTTGTGTATCTATTAATCTGACTTGTGTCACGAACCTTATGAAAAAGACGAAAGTTATTTATAGACCCTGATAAAGTTTGAGATGGTGTGAAGCTAAGTCCTGCTGATAATAGAGCAGAACCAGAGCCGATTAGCATAGGTTGGCCCGCAGTATTAACAGAATTAAAGTTAAATCTGCCGGTTGTGGCTACAACATCGCTGCCGCTCATGATCCTTGCTTTCTTGTCTTCTGCAGCGTTATTATACGAAAAACATAGGTGAGAAAAATTTCCCTTATCTATTGGAGTTCTTGCAGTGATATGGTTTGAACCACTAAAGACCGTAAAATTAACTGTCGCAGAATTAGCGCTTGAAGATCCATCTGTAAGGTACGCAGCGTACCCACAGCCTGCTTGTGATGCATGATAAAATATAAACTGGTCAGGAGAGTTTTGGGAAGGAAGAGCTAGATCAAGCTCCACAAAAAACGAGTTCCCAAGAGGGTTCATGACAGTTGCAGCAGTGCTTTTCTTGGATATGGAAGGAAACAACACGCCAGCTTTGTCTATGACATTTACGTATTCATCATTTCCGTGTAGAGTGATGTATCCCATGTAACTTGGGTACTGGTCTAAAACATATTTCTCAAAACCAGTAAGGTCATCAATCCAGTCTTCGTAGTCTCTTCTTGTTCCATCAAAAGGAAAGTTGTTAATGATCTTTTCGTACGCCAAGTTTACGTTAACTTTTGCAGACGCGAAAAATGTATGGTTTTCAAATCTAGAAAAATCAATAGGCATCTGCTGAGATGACTTAAGCGGACTACCGGAAGGATCATAACGAAAAGAACCGGTCGGTTCAACGTTAACTGTGGAAGACCCAGAAGCAGAAGAAAGAGTTTGTTCTCTTAAAATTCCAGACGAATTGGTGTATCTTCTTACTACAGCAGGTGTAAAAAGACTCTGGTTATCAAAAACTCTTTTTTTTCTTGACATACTAAATTAAACCACCGTAAAAGATACATCGTCCAACTTAAACAATCTCTCGATACCCTGGTCATCAACCAAGAGCTCAAGGGTTATTGTTCTGCCTTTCGGCAGGCCAGCTGTCAAAAATGAAATATACATACCATCAGCATCAGAGCTAAGCCTGGTAGAGTTTCTCTTCTTGTCAAAAGGAACGATTACTGTCTTTGTTTCCTTGTCCATAACTCTATACCACGCTCTTTCGAAAACCATACTGTCTTTCTTACGAGGAAGCTTGTAAGATTTTTCTTTAGCGGCTGCGTCTAAATCTTCGATGTAGAGTCTTATCGCAGCTTCTGTTCCTTGCCTATACTCTGGTTGAGCGTTTACTGTCGTAACAAGAAGTCTTCTGCCGGAAAAACCAGCAATGCTTCTATCATTCTTCTTAATTTTTATAGAACCAGTATAGAACCCAACAGTCTTATCGTTCGAAGACCAAATTTCTTGTAAATCAATTTCATCCACATACCGCGGTGACTCTCCAAAGAACGTACTGTTAAACTGATCTAAATTGAACGTTCCAGAATAAACACCCTTCATACCGGCTCCTGTCGTAGAACCAGTATGTTGAGATGCTGCGACATTAAATGTTTTTTCTTGACTAGTTCCGGACCCAGAGACAAAACGTAGGGTAATGCAATTTTGTCCAGTCAATTCAGATAGAGAAGAGCCACTCACTATATTCGCTGGTCGTCCAGAAACAAAGTTCTTTAGGAATAAAGATGACGACACGTTAAATTGTAAATTTAAGTGGTCATCATGTATTGAATTATCCCATGTCAGAAGAAGTTGCGGTCTTAATAATGTGTTCTTTGAGTGTCTGGATATGAACCTTTTAACAAACCTTGTCTTCGAGTCTGTTTCGTCTGATCCACTAAACGATATTCTAAAACCGTTGGGAGGGATATTATTTGCTATTGAACTAGAGACCACATTAGTAACGTCTAATTCAACGTTCCCTAATCCAGACTCAAAATATTGAGTCGCGCCGAAATCTAGAACAGAACCGCCAATGCTACCGCTTAGCCAGAAATCTACTGACGAATCACCAAGGTAACCAGGCTTTCCTGAACCAGTAACATTCCAAACTGTTGGAGTGCCAGAATTGACAGAAGCTGTTATGAAATTGCAAACATCAACATCTGAAAACTGGGAAACACTTCTACCTGAGCCCTCATCAAACCCTATCGCCAATGGGTATGCAACAATACTAAAGTCCCGTGGCACAGGAGCGCCAGACGCGACGTCAAAGAGCTTTAAAGTCGCCCTGAAAGACGAATGGTTTATATCTAAACTCTCAGACGTTAAAGGTACAACGTCAGTATAGTCGAAGCGTGTTAAGATTCTAGATAATTCGTGGACTGAACTTGTCACAAGTGTTGAACCACTTGTAAACATCGATTCATCAAAAAGCTTAAAGAGATCCAGCGTTCCTGCTTGTCCGACATTTGCATCAGTTGCTCTGAACTTATTCGATATTATCTTGTCAGTAATGTAGGTGTCAGCGCTTGCCGTAATAATATAAAACATCTTCTACCTCACTGTTACAACTATGTCTGTCTTCGGAAACTTCAGCTCGAATATCGAACCGGGTTGGCCGACGACCATTTTCTGCATCGTGTTTGCGTCTACGTTAAACGATGAACTGCTGTACACCCTGTCTTCTATCGTACCTGTTAAATTGACAATCTTAAAATCGACCAACGATATTACACCCTCACTGTTGATTATTGAGTTCATAACATCTGATGTAGCAATAGGTTGGTCAATCTGCATATTCTTCAGCTCAAGAAGGTTTGACAAGTTTGATATTATTGTTTGAGCGACTTGGCCTTTATTAGAATTTGGATGAGCCACCACATCAACATTTACACCAATATTTATGATCCTTGCGTCCAGTATATCATACGCATCGCTAACAGCCCTGAATTCGTTCAGATACCTTCTAAGGTTTTTCTTTAGGGTGTCTGAAGACATTTTTAGTTGCCCAGTTCGGCCTCTGGACACTATGAATATTTGGGAAGCAAGAGAGTTTATTGGGTTTGGTCTAATCCCTACCCTGTATACTCTCCCGAACTCATTAGGGAGTGTGTAGATCCTTGCTATTAAGTCAGCCTTTGTTATAATTCTTGACTGGCTGTTTCTGGAAGCAGGTATTTGAGATCTTAAATCCTCTAAAGATGGCGCTCTGTCGCCGTCAAGTGCGGGGAAAGGATTCGAGACATCGACACTGCTCCTAACAGCTGTCGCCTCAGCGGCATTTGCTCTTGAGGAAAACTTAAGAAACAGTTTAGAAACTGTTCTAATGGTATCGGCACCAACGTTGTGCTTTAGGCCACCTCCAGCCCTATAGGATACAGTTATGACTGTATTTCTGGGAGAAATACCAAGTGTCTGTGTCTGCATTAATTTATTAGGATCTAGTGTATATCTGGAAAATGTTGTCTTGCCGTAAAGTGGAAGAGCTAGCTCTGAAGGATCAGGCAGCAAGTCATTATCTGTTGTTAAGGCATCACCGGAGCCAAACTGGATTGATGTGAGCTTAGTGTCATAGTCATACGAAGAAATATATCTTCTTGGGGCAGGTATCACTTCCAGGTTAAAGGAAACGTCATCGCTATCAACAGATATATTCTCTATTCTCTTAAAAACTGTATCCTGAGCCAAGGACTCAACTTCGTAATACTCATTCCCTTCAGTATCTTTAACGCTTATAACAGAAGTCACATTTTCATCAGGTAGAGTTAACTTTCGAAACGGCGAAGACACATTAGGAATTGGGAAGGTTTGTTTTTTTCTAACACCAGAAACCGCTAACCCTGTACGCATTACGACAAAAGAAGTTGGGTTAGATGATTCGTCTGTTTCCACTACGACATGATCGTAGAGATACGTTCCGCTTGAATCTTTTTTTGCAAAATCAATATCGTCCATCAAGGAAAATGGTATACCATCATTGGAAACAAAAGTTGTTGAAGATTGCACGACTGGTAGAAGATTTGTTTTAGGGACGTACTCGCCATTAACAACTTCAGCAGGAATCTCGAAATAAACTTTAACAAAAACCACAGAAGGATTAGCACCCCTGGCTTTGACACCGGCATTCTTAAGGTGTCTTTTTAGATTACGATTCTCTACGGAGGTTGACCACCTAAGCTCGTTGAATTGGTGATCTAAGTAATATGACATTGAATCGCCCACATAGGCAGCCATGTCTAAGAGTAGTCCACCGAGACCAGGCTCTGTGAAGTCCTGAATTTTGTCGGAGAAGAAAAGTTTTGCATGCGCGTACAGTTCATTACGAAATGATTGAAAATCTTTTGCAAGATAATTTCTCTTTGTAGCGTTCTTCAGTTGTTTTTTTGAATTTATAGCCATTGATTACCCTGCTGCGAATAGAATAACTTCTAAGCTTCTAGTTTTTGTTCTAAGTTTCGGTATTGTGTAGGTTAGCGCTACACCTATTTTTGCAACTTCTTTGTTGTCGAAATGATCAACTACAGGAGAGAAAGTCTCCAAAGCAACATACGGCATGTATTTTCTAACAGCCGCTGAAATTCTTGCCATGGCTTCTCCTTGCCCACCTTCTTCTTGCATCTCAAACGTCAGCTCAGCTAAATTAGCTCCAAACTTTGGATGACCCAGCCTCTCACCATGATTTGTCAGAATTAAGTTTATGAGATTATCATGTATCTGATCTGGGTAATTTGTGTGCATCTCTAGAAAGTTATTACCTCTCTCTGCAAGCTTCACAGGTGTTTTTATCCCAACAGGAGGTTGCTCAGGCAAAGCTCTAGCAAGCTTTCTAGCTTCCTCCGTTGTTTTGCCTACAGATTTAAAGCTGTAGACTTTTCTATCAGATGTTCTATTTACACTCATATCTTAAAGTACCACCACTCATAAATATCCCCTAACAAGAAATAGTGGGGGTTCATTTATTCACAGTAGAATACCAGAACCGATACCGATACCTGTACCTACTACAGGGCCGGTTGGGCTGGCACCAATAACAGCTGTATTTACCAAAGTAACATTCACAACCGCTTGTGTGACATAAGCGTTAATCGCCAAAGCAAGCTGATTTGCTAAATCGTCGATGATCGCATCTGGATCGGCTCCGTCCTCTTTACCTGCTTGACGAACTCTCTTAAAAGCTGCTGCAATTTGCAGCTCTAATGGTACCTTTGCTACTGATAATGGCATTTGTTCCTCCTATTCTCCAAATATCCTTTCAGATTGTACACTTGATATACTCCCCTTTAGAGACCCTTCTATCGAACTCTTAAGTTCAGTGACAGCTTGGTTAAGCTGTATTGACGGTGCACCGTAACCTGGCGTTGTGTGAGTTAGAACCTTATCACAAAAAGCTGTTAAGGCATCCATCGTGCTGTGCCAAACGCTTTCAAGATCAGAGTACCTTACGTAAGGTTGGGAACCACCCTCCCCAGGACCAGAACCATTTCCACCATCTGCTGAAGCGCGGCCAATGACTATCTTAGAACCGCTAATTTGTATAGTCCCGTCTGGCAATAGCAACAGAGATGCAAGGTCTTCTGAAGGTACTCCTTCTTTTATGATTCGAATTGAGCCATTAATTTCCGGAGCTCCAGGGACTGGATTTTCTGCCTCTAATTTTCTTGCGACCAATCTAATTTCATCTGCTTTTTGAACTATCGCAGAAGGGTTTTCACCTTCCTTGTTTATAACATCAAAGCTACCAAACTCTTCGCCTATAGGAGTGGGTATTGTAGCTCCAGCTTCAGAAATGTTGAAGTTTTCATCGATATTAGAAGAGTGTGCTATAATAATCCTGGCTGCATCGCTGAAGAAATCTGGATCACCCTCTGTCGGATTATCTTTTCTATTTTTTTCAACTCCATTAGATTCTTGTGGGTTCTTATTTACCTCTACCCACGGCTCTCTTCCAGATTCTGGGTTTGGAGAGTTCTTGATTGTTCTAGCAGACGGAGGGAATGGTTCGTCAGTTGCTGTTGTCGCGACATCGTCTCCTAACAACCTCCAATTATAGCGGCCTCTACCAGAAACAATGTCAATGGTTCCCCAAACTTTGCCCTCTCTTTCACTTATCTTGGCGTCATCTTCTGTAGCATTTGAAAATTCGCTTTGGTCTGGCTCTTCATCATGACGCCACCCTCTTTCCTCGCCTAAGCAGATCAATGTATTATGAGAACCCTGTAAAACAAGATCACCAGGGCGCTTGGTGTATCTTGGAACGTCCTGGTTTCTAAACTGTCTATAAGCCTCTGAAACGTTGACAATATCTTCGTAAGCAAACTCATCTTTTAGAGTAAAACCATCTGCCTCTCCAGTGCCATTAGGAAAACCAAAAACTCTATCATCTAAACCGTCTTCGTTAATATCAAAGGGATCTTTCTTGTCCTGAGTTTCAGGTGGGCTTCTGTCACCTCCTACTGCTCCAGCAGCAGAAGACTGTGGCTCTTGTTCTGAAAGCTGATTTCCTTCGGCTGCATCAGCTTTTTCTTTAGACGTCTTTTCAGCCAGACTGCCTACGAACTTTCTGTCAGAGTGAGTAAAATTAACATCATCTACGTGATCAGGTTCAGTGATCCTTGACATCCAATACATCACTTTAGATGGAACGTCAGAAGACTCAGTAACAAGCCACACTGACTCACCAGGCTTAAGTGGCATGCATAGATGGGGTGGAAAAAATGGGTAAGCTAAGACACCTTTCTTTCCTATGGTTTCTTTTTCTGGAATTTGCTCTCCCGAGTCTTCAGCTTTTTTCTTTTCTTCTTCTGTGGTAGCCTCTTTTGCATCAGGAGCTTTTTTATCTGCTCCAGCAGTGATGACCCTCGCTATAATAGAATTTCTAGGAGCTGTCTCTAGAACCTCAGGACTTTCGAGTAAGGCTTTCATTTCCTCAATGTCTTCATCAGGAAAAACTGAAAGATCATACAGAACCTCAACCACAACAGCCCTTAATAGAATCTGGTTTGGTGGCGCGGTGTCCTGTGCCTCTACAGAACTAGCGACAGAAGAATCGGTTTTTAACGATTCTGATACTGCATCTTTTCCTGAATTTTGAGCCATTTCCTAATCCTGTATCTGAGAGAAAAGATCATCAGCATTTATCTGATTAAATTCACTTTCCGACTTATTCATGATTTCCGCCAACTTGATTAGCTGGTCATTTGCCTTATTCATTCTCTCTAAATATTTTGAAAGTGTCGAACCAAGTGTCGCATGCTCTGTCGTTCCTTGGCTCATAGTTGTATACGCTTCGACAAATAACACGTGGGCATTTTGTCTATCTAGCATTGCGTTCTCATAAATCTCTTTCCACAATATCTTTTTCTTGGCATCCGCATGTTCAATCTTTTCAAGAACCTCAGCAAAGTTACCTACCTTCTTTTTGAGCTCTTCGAAATCTTGTAATGCATTTGAAACTTTTTCTATTGACATAAACTACTCGCTATAAAAGGTCTATGATCTTGTCATCATGCACTATCTGCTTATAGTGCTTTCTAATCTTTGACATGGCGACAGATAATTGTTTTGAATTAAGACCCGATATTTCTCTGATGTACACATAAATAGCTCTCTTGTTTAAAAAATCTAGATTGTCCACATTTTCAAACACTGTCTTTATCGCCTCTACACAAAGAACTTCATTCTGCTTCTTGACTCTTGACTCCAGCTCCTCAATAACTTTGTTCATTTCATTTTTAAAGTTTCTCTTTTCCAAAATTTCGTCGGGGCCTGGGATAACCTGATAGTTTGCAACTGCGTTCTTGTCTCTAGAGCTCATCGCATTTAAGTCTGACATGGACACGTGCCTATTGAAATTCTTCTTAGCATTTCTACATCTTATGATCAACCAGTTCTTGGCGACAACGTTAAAGTAGGAAAAAGCCTTTGTCCCTCGGGCAGGATCCCATTTATGTATTGTCTCATAGAGGAATGCAACACAATCAACTTTCATACTAGCGACAGTTTCGTAGGGAGAATTAAAGCCGTACACATAGATCAAGCTTTCTGCTAACTGCTCAAACGCCGAGGCAATCCTTTCCTTGTATATCTTTTCACGAGCAGTGCGATCAGGTTCTTGCTGGTATTCTTCAATCGCAGCCTGAGTCTCTTTCGTGAAATACATGTTTCTTTTTTGTCCAGGCTTTCTTCTTATGATTTTCTTCTTTTTCAAAACTGGTCTCCAGGGGTTTGCTCTTCTTCTGACCTCAAGGAATCAGACAAAGAATATGCGATATCCAACACTGCATCTCTGCACTCTGTCATGTCACGCTGAAGTCTTTTTATCTCGGGACTGTCAGAAAATAATGGTATTGCCAATATAGAATCTACAGACTCTATTCGTTCGTCTATTATTTCTAGACTATCTTCTAACGTATCTTGGACTTTTAACACCAAGACTCCCATGCGGTACAGGTTTCTAGCTAGCCATACAATAGAAACTAGAAAAATAATGCAAAGCAAGGATAATGCTATCTCAAGAAACGTCAATTAGGTCTCCTAACACTTCATCATATTTCTTCATCACTGATTGAATATTAAAGGTTTCGATAATCTTTTCTCGGCCAGCTACAGCCCACTCTCTCGGGACATGAGGCTGCTTATAGAACTTGCGCACTCTAGACTTGAAGTGTTTTTCTTCAGGTTCAGCCCACTTTGCTCCTGGGACCCATATTCTACCGTCAACCAATTCCTGTGGAATCTCCTGTATCTTATACCGCAAGTCAAGGTATTTAACATGCTTCATGAAATCCATGTGACCAGAATGCCCTGTCGCTATCACAGGTAACCCAGCAGAAGCGGCGTCTAATATCGGTAATCCCCAGCCCTCGCCTCTTGTTGGAGCACATAACGCCTTTACCTTTGGGTGCGTGAACAAAGCTCCAAGCTCTTCGCGATCCATCAACCCGTGCACTATATGAATTCTTGGAAATTGCCCAGTACGTACTTCATTTACTGCTGACCTTATTATCTGTTCACACACATTCCTGTCTTGAACCGTCATTCTTCCCATATTAGTTTTGAGAATGATACCTACGTCTTTTTTGTCCTTAAACTCATCGCACAACCACTTGATGCAATTAAACGTATTTTTTCTATCAGTCGATGCATTGGCAGCCGTGATCTGACCGAAAACAAGAAAGTTAAAGTCTGTGCTTAAGGAGTCCATTTTTCCTGTGAGCTCTTGAGCTTGAGGAGTATTCTCGAATGAGCATGTTATAGCTTCGGGAACGTTAAACAGTTTCTTGGGATCTAGACCTCCATTTCTTAAGGCAACCTTTGAGTACTCACTAGGGACAATGACCCTGTCCATTTTTGCGCTAGCACCTATCCATGTTTGGTTACACTTACTAGCCTCGATACCTGCTGTAACTCCAACGTTTATTTTAGCTAGATTAGGATCCCACTCGTCGGGAAGCTGCACTTGAAAAGATAAGTCTGCAGAATAGTTTTGGTCAATACCAGATCTCTCCATAATGTCGCCTATCAGGCCGTCTTCAGAGTCGGGGTTAATATGAAATGTGCACTGCCCCCAAGGAACAATCACTGCTCTTACGTCCCAGTCTTTCTTGGACCTTGCCCATTTCCATAACTGTCTGGTGTGTACACCGTAGCCACTGATGCTTAGTAGCGGGCCTCTTACAAGAACTTTCATATCTGCTAAACCTCTTTAATTTCGTATCTTGGCACAACTCTATCGCCAGCTTTCCAGCTCTCTACAAGCCCAAGCAAAGAGTCATGCCACATGTCTATTGTATCCTGTATATTGAATTCACTTTCTACATAAGACTTTGCTTTTTGCCCTAACTCTTCTCTTTCTTCATTTGACATAGAGAACAGTTTATACACGGCGTCTGCGGCTTCATTAACATCGGAATAATCTTCGTAGATGTACGGCACACTTTGAGAGCCAACCAAAGTTTTCAGTTTTACGTCTAGAGCAACTCCATTTTCAGTACCGTCTCTGTGATCGACCACCTGTCTTGTCAGTCCGCCGGTCTTTGTTGCAATAATCGGATTACCGACTTTCATTGCTTCCAAAGTAGCCAGCCCAAAACCTTCCGCGAAAGCTATGTTAATACATGCATCTGAGATATTATGAAGCACGTTCATCTGATCGAAGTCAATTCTTTCCTTAGAAAATTTGACGAAGTCAAGTATGCCTAACTTATTAGCAACCGCCACAAGGTTTGGGCCTTCCTGATCATGAGGATCAGTATGCATTATAAGTGTTGTTTTGTTTTTTTGCTCAGGAGTAAGTTTGTCTAAGAATAACTTCCATGTCATTAACACATCACCTGGACGCTTTCTTTTCGCGTTTCTATTAACCCAAAAAAGTATAAAGTTGTTTTCAGAGCCTGGTCCTAATATCTGCGCTCTAGCCTCTCTAATTTCAGAATCTTTCATTTGATGAAACAGATCGTCAGGTAGAGCATGAGGGATAAAGTTTGTTCTCTCTGGGAAACTTTCTTTAACAATGTCATAAGTTAAATGGGAGTGACAGTTTATCAGGTCAGTTGAACCATAAAAATCATTATTGAAATCAGGGGTAGGGTAGTTATCCCATACGTGCCAATACGCAATTGGGCACATCTGATGTATCTCATCTTCCATTGCCCAAAGCCATGTATAGAACCTTGGGTCTGTAAAAATCATAAGCACATCAGGTTTTTCGTTTGCCAGAACCACCCTAAGCATGTCAGGATTACCAAAACCGTCAATTGGTTTGATAATAAAGTCTGGGTGTGGTACTGACACGTCATAGCTAATGTGCTTTAGCGCTGCGCCTAATTGTCTTACGGTCCAGCAACCTTTCTCAATTAAACCATTCATTAAAAACCTGGATTGACATCCAACCCCTGATGTGCTTAAAGCGTGGTCAGAAATGAGAAGTATCTTAAGTTTCTTATCACTCATGTAACATATCCTGTCTTTAAGAGTAAAAACCCTATGTGAGTAATCATATTAAATACGTCTTCGAAGTATATTTATCTACAGATTACCCGGGACAATTTGCGGTATTCTTGAATTCGCAAAATAGACAAGAGTTTCTATTTTTCAAAAATATCCCACGACGAACTGTCTTTACCATACTCCTCATGATGGAAAGAGCATTGTCTTCTGCCTTGGGCCCAACCGATACTTTTACTAGCTCGCAGGTGTTGCCTTTTTTTCCGCCTCGCTTAAGTAATACAAACCCACATTTAACTTGCTTAGTGTCAAAACCGTTTTTGTGCATCCAAAAAGACTTGTAAAGAGCAATCTGAGCCCAAGTCAAAATGTCTCTTCTTTTAGATGCATACCATCCCTTGTCTCCAGCAGTCTTCCAGTCAAGAACGTAATAATATTCCTTGTTCTTAATCTTTACCTTTAATAAAGCATCAATAAAACCTTTGAAGAATATATCATAACCCTCTACAAATTCGTACAGCTGCTCCTCAGCGGACACCACAGACCACTCATCGAATTGGCTATTAAGAAAATCAGGTAATTCGCTAAGTGAATTCTCAGCCCATTCTAGCCACTCAGAAAGATAGTTGTGCGCCTTAGGGCGCCAACCTTGTGAAGAGCGAAAGTCTGCCTGCGCTTTTATCCACTCCTCTGTATCAAACCCATGTTTTTCCCACTCTGATTTTATCTCACTTAGGGCGATATCTGAATTCATTACTCCTGTGTTCAGAAAGTTCTCAATAGCGTTGTGTAGAGCCGTACCGTATGAAAGATAAGGCGAAGGCTCATCCTTAACAAGTTTATCTATATAGATTAGCTTGTGTCTCCAGGGACACTCTTTCCAATTTCTTATCTCAGAATAGGAAATGTGTGGTTTTTCAGTGGGGAACTGTACTAATTTTATTCTATCATCTTGCAAAACAAATACCTCAATTTATTTTAAGAGGTATTGACAAGGATTACAAGTTTAACTTTTCAGCTCTAGATAATCGCACACCGCTTTTATTGCTCTTCCATTGAATGAATTCATGGTTTCACCTTGGGGTATCGGAATGGTGGGAGTTATAAATGAAAGAGCTTTGTCGTAGTTGTATTGTATCACTCTTTCCAAAGATCTATAAGTGTCTTTTTCTATCTTCGCAGTTGAAGACACAAAATCGGCGCCATCGGTAAAGGCAAATATTCCAGCAGGATCAAAAATGTCTCCTATGCTTGGGTCACCTCTATAGATTGGTACAGTCTTTCTTAAAAAGCAATCAACTAGCTTTTCCGTGAACCAGCCATCTGATATCACATTTTCTATGACTATGGAGAATTGGTACGGGTCAAATATGGTCTCTTTCTTATCCACCCATTTTGATGGTGGGAAAAGGTCTAGACGTGCTTGGGAAAATTTAGATATCCCATCTTTTTCTAAAATAGCGTATAGATTATGACGTACAGCGTGACCCTCAAACTCTCTCATAATCTTTCTGCCTGGCATATAAGATATCGCGTAATCTTTTTCTGGGCAAATGTCTCCTATCGGCTCAACCCATGAAGTAGCAAAAGGAACATATATGCAGGGAGCAGTAAAATCACTCATTACGCTTTTTTGGGTCGTCACAAAAAGATCAAACTTGTCCTGGTTCGCTAACGCCCATCTATCTTTATTACCCCATGGAAAGCTTTCTCTAAGAACGTATACCTTAAAATCCGACTGAACGAAATCATGATTAGAAAATATTTCATTTCCTCTATCTATGACAATAGAAACGCTACCAGAAAATGAAGATTTAAGTTCATAAATTCTGGACTTTAGCTTTATTTCAGACTCGAATATAAAGATCTTCATTTACTTAACATCTTAAGGTCAGCTAAGTACATCATCTCTGCTAACCCGTCAAAATCAACCTCTGGCTGCCAACCTAACTTGCTCTTTGCCTTAGATGGATCACCTAATAACAACGGGACTTCATGAGGACGAAAGAGCCGCGAGTCGATCTCAACATGTTTATCGACTTCTAATCCAGCAACTGAGAATACTTTTTCAAGCCACTCACTAACCTTGAATGTTCTTCCGGTTGCGATGACATAGTCATCTGGCACTTCTTGTTGGGTCATCAACCACATTGCCTTGACGTAATCTCCTGCAAAGCCCCAGTCCCTTTTAGCCTCTAAATTTCCAAGCTTAAGCTTTTCTTGGAGTCCCAACTTGATTCTTGCAGCAGCAAGTGTTATTTTTCTAGTGACAAACGTTTCTCCGCGGCGGGGACTTTCATGGTTAAAAAGAATGCCACTGGAGATATGCATACCATAAGACTTTCTATAGTTCCTGCAAAGATTATGAGCGAATGTCTTAGCACAAGCATAAGGGCTAGCTGGCATCAAAACCGTTTCCTCGTTTTGTGGCGTGGCAGGATTATCACCAAACATCTCGGACGATGAGGCTTGATATATTTTTATGTCTTTATCAAAGTGCCTGATTGCTTCTAGTATTCTTAAAGTCCCCATAGCAATAGTATCTGTTGTCTCAAGAGGTACGTCAAAAGACACTCTTACGTGAGATTGCGCTCCAAGATTGTAGAATTCCTGTGGTTTGTATTTCTCTAACAGAAAGTATAGTGTCGATGGATCGTGCAAAGAGTAATACTCAAGACATAACATAGGGTTATCAAAAATGTGGTCTATCCTGTCTGTCGCTAATAAGCTTGTTCTTCTTTTTAGACCGACTACCCTGTACCCTTTTTCCAAAAGAAGCTCAGCCAAATAAGAACCGTCCTGACCTGTTATACCTGTTACAAACGCTGTTTTCATATATCACTCTTTGCTGCTTTTCTCAACCTCAAATGCTTTCGTAAGATATGGGTCAAGAGTTATTGGGTTATTATAGTAGATTTCTAAAAGTTTTGCAAAATAAGTTATTTGCTTTTCTTGATCATGAATGTCACCTCTTGCATTGTGGTGCCCTTGCTCCTTGGTTAGAAAACCAGCTGGCTGCGTGCGAGAGGAGTAGTTGTTGTAGTACTCGCCTTTGTGTAATGATTCATTATAACAATCTCCCCACTCGCCCATATTGTAAAAAGACATACCACAAATGAACAGTTCTTTTACGTCATACTGTAACAACCAAAGTACGTACATAAGACCAGCATTCGCCACGGTGCCAATGTTGCGCATCATAGTTTTAGTATAGTCTGCACCTAACATGTGAAAACCTTGCTTCTCGCTGGCTTCCGTCTCTTTCATAAGATCGTACATAGCCGGATGATACTTTCTTAGGTATCCTGCCGAATACTCAACGGACCTCAGGTCAGACAGAATGCGCCACTCTGCTTTGTTTAGCCACGACTTATGATTATGCAGTGCAACACAGCACGTTGCATTCATGTTATACAGTAATACGTCAGATCTAGACCCAAAATCACTGATCATCTCAGGTGATAAAGGTTGTCTTAAATTAACTCTAACTACGACATCATAATCGTCTATTTTTTTCCCTAGCCCTAACCCATCCAAGCTTGATGCAGGACCTACAATAGCGACCCTTTTTGAGCTGACATATTCTGAGAATAAATTGTTAAAGTCCTCTATTGTTTCTTTTGTGGGATCAGGTCCCAATGATCTTGACTTCCACTCCGGAGGTTCACCAAATATGTTACTGTCAAAAGCCATTTTAAAATCCTGCGTGCAAAGTAAGACCACCATCAATTACAATGTTTTGACCAGTCACAAAATTATTCTTATCACTGCATAAAAACATAGTCAATTCTGAAATATCTGACGTTTCTGCCAATCTTCCCAATGGGAAGCAAGAGCTTAGGTCAGCGATCTGTTTGTCACTCATGGAAGAAGAGATCATGTCTGTCATGGTCGGTCCGGGTGAGACACAATTAACTAGAACATTGGAAACTGAATAATCAAGAGCCTTAGCTTTCGTCAATGAAACCAAACCTGCTTTTGTTGCAGAGTATATAGACCTTTGCTTTCTAAAGCGCTCAGCGGCGATCGAGCCTATTGTCACAATTTTTCCGTAGCCTTGTTGAGACATAACCTTAAAACAACTATCCATTAACAGGTGAGCGGAAACCACATTAACATTAAACGTTTCGCTAAGCTCATCTTGTGACCCTAGCATTCCAGCGCTGTATATAAAAACGTCTATCTTTTCCAGCTTTTCTATTAACGCGCAGAATGCAAGCGTCTGACTTGTGTCTGACAGATCAAAATCTAAAGAGCTAAAAGAGTGGACAGTAGCGCCGGACGACTTTAGGTCATCTGCTATTTTTTTTCCAATTCCTCTTGAAGCTCCAGTCACGATAGCTGTCTTACCATGAAAACAATAACTCATACTATCTTGGGAGGCTCGTTATCTTCGTACACATGCGCAAACCCTCTCTCTCCACAAGCAAGCCTGATACCAGGGATATCTCCTACACAGGTTATCCTGTGGTTTACACTCTTCTTAGCATATATGACATCTCCCGGAATAGCAGTAATCGGGTCGAGGCCATCAATCTCGAATAAAAACTGTCCCTGCATAACTATCCAAAACTCATCTTTTGTGGGGTGGTTATGCCAACGGCAACCTTCACCGGGGACCTGTTGGATAAAGCATGCTTGGTCATTGTCTGTTACTATGACTGGGTAGCACCACGAACCATCCCCCATTTTGCTTAAAGCCATTGTGATGTTATTCTTTGGCTTATTATGCGTCTCTTCGTCAGAGGTCCGGCAACCATCTTTAGAAATTAAGTCTTCAAGCTCTCTTTCAATAGACATTATCTTATCATGAAAAAACTGCTTTCCACAGTTTTCTTTTCTCTTCATGTGTGACAAACAAGCTTCAGCTATAAACAGGTCTTCATATGTATCAACGTCTACCCCTTCCAGCTTGCTTATTGGGTAAAACCCAATCTTTCCCAGAAATGTAGGGCCCGGGTCTTTAAGATTGTCTTCCTCGTAAGATTTCTTAAATTTATCAGACTTCCATCCAGATAACGCCCAAGAAACCTCATTAACAGGAGTTAGATCCTGGGTTGGAGACTTTTGGGAAAGACTGAAGTTGATCGGCTCTGTGCCGAACATAACCTCCTTGTATCCTTCAATGACAGAGAAAGAAGAGTCCAAATCATTGTCTATCATGTTTTGTATAAAGCCGCTGATTGTAGATGAAGTTATTAGGGGTGAAGTAGTATGAAGTTGTATAAGGTAATCACATTCGACGTTAGACAAAAA
>MDTA01173635.1_pt1 | contig 25208 bp, 18 predicted proteins | sample 811151 | NCBI WGS metagenome assembly MDTA01 (sample SAMN05326648, study PRJNA326480) | marine metagenome | isolation source: seawater | place: Indian Ocean: South | collected 2010
CAGGTGTCCGCTTTGCCAATAGAAGGTTTGGAATCAGACCCTTGCAACTTAAGTTGACGACGGTGAACGACGCAATCTTTCAACCCGATTAGAGCAAGAGGGTATTATTACACAAGCCTTTCCCCGGTTCTTAAGGCTGGCTCCTGAGCAATCCAGCAACCCTTAGGCCTAAGCTAAATCCCTCATTTCGAGATTCTTAGCTAAAAGGGGCTCCCAGCTTACCATTACCGGGCAAGTCTCGCTACCTCCTTATCAAAACAAAAAGGTATTGCATCCTCTGTCCAATTTACAAAATATTCACAATATGTCCCCCCGAAATTGGAGCACATCCCCTCTACTCAGCGTGAGCTTAGTCATTCTGCTCTCGTTTCTCGCTCAGGCCTCCAATCCTGAGAAGCCCAATATCGTCTTTCTGCTAGCCGACGATCTGGGTTGGACGGGAACCGCCAGCTTCGGAAGCGACTTCTATGAGACGCCCAACTTGGATCAGCTGGCATCTGAGGGAACTTCGTTCACCAATGCCTACGCGGCCTGCACTGTCTGTTCTCCCACGCGGGCTAGCATAATGACGGGCATGTACCCGGCCAAGCTTCGGTTAACGGATTTCATTGCTGGTCAAAATCGTCCGTATGCTCGTATGCAGATACCCGAGTGGACCAAGGGGCTAAAGCCGGAGGTTACAACCGTGGCCGAGGCTATGAAAAGCGGCGGCTACCGGACCATTCACATAGGCAAGTGGCATCTCGATTTTCCCGAGCAGGGCCCACAAGGCCCTTTGGCGCACGGATTCGATGTATCTCACGATAAGCCCGAAGGAACTCGAGGCTACTACATTTCAGATAAGACCGCCAGGGACCTGAAGTTAAAATCCAACTACAGCACAGACTATTTGACTGACAAGGCGATCGAAGAGATTGAGCAATCCAAAGATGCGCCATTCTTCATGTATTTCGCCTACCATACGCCTCACACGCCCATACAAGGGAGAGAAGATCTGGTAGAGTATTTCAAAAGCAAGGTGGATCCAGAGGCGATTCACAACAATCCCATCTATGCCGCTATGGTGATGAGTCTCGATATCAGCGTGGGTCGAGTCATTGAATCGCTCGAGAAAAACGGTCTGCGGGAAAACACGCTTATCATTTTTACTTCCGACAATGGCGGACTAACTCAGCGCTACGGGAAACGAGACTTTTTCACCGAGAACACTCCTTTGCGGCGCGGCAAAGGATCGGCCTACGAGGGAGGCGTCCGCGTTCCCGCGATCGTTAGCTGGCCCGGAATAATCGACGAGGGGACTCGCTGCGATTCGCCCATCATGTCGATAGACTATTATCCAACGCTTTTAGAGGCTACCGGTATCGAAGGTGTGGCCAGTCACAATGAAGACCTTGATGGGAGAAGCCTTCTGAAGCTCTTTAACGAACCTAAGCAGAAGATCCGCCGTAAACTGTTTTGGCACTACCCGCATTATCACGCCGGAGGAGATGGCCCTTACAGCGCCGTTCGCTCAGGCAGATGGCGGCTCATCGAGTTCCATGAAACAGGTAAGGTTGAATTGTATGACCTATCCAAGGACATCGGGGAAACCTACGATCGTTCCGATTTCAATCTCAAGACCCGGGATCAATTGAAACTGGCCCTGAAGAAATGGCGCAATTCCATCGGCGCCCAGATGCCAAACAAAAATCCCGATTTCGATCCCCTGCGGGAATACGAGGTAGTGAGAAAACGCCCGCAGCAAGATACCTGACGGCATTCTTGCTAAAAGTAGGATCGCCTCGCATCGTGTTCGGATGGTAGAGCAGGCTCCCTCCTCGTCGCGACGCGATTTTCTCTTAGGCTCAACGGGCGGACTAGCCCTTCTAGTCAGCGGCTGCCAACCTCGTTCAGATACTGCATCTGGCGCGAACAAGACGGATTTCGAATCGCTTCTGGATATCGACTACACGGATCAAGAGTGGACTCAGATCCTCGAGGGCTACGATGACCAACTCGATCGACTGAGATCCGTTCGATCCGCCAAACTCGAAAACAATCAAGCCCCGGCTCAAACCTTCGATCCCAGGCTCCCCGGGAGGCTCTATCCGGAAAAGCGAACGGACCCCAGCGTCTCTACCGCATCTATCGATAGACCTCTTCCCTCCAGCGAAGACGATATCGCTTTCGCCCCGGCAACTCATTTGGCCCACTGGATAAAATCCAAGCAAATCTCTAGCCGAGAGCTGACCGACCTGTATCTCGATCGTATCGTAAAGTTCGACACAAAGCTACAAGCGTTTACTACCCTTGCCCCAGAACTCGCCCGCAAACAGGCCGACGCAGCCGATAAGGAGATAGTGGAAGGCAATTATCGCGGTCCGCTTCACGGTCTCCCTTATGGATTGAAAGACCTTTTCGACACCGCCGGGATTCGCACGACGTGGGGAGCTAGTGTCTACCAGGATCGCGTTCCCGCATCGAATGCTCACATTGTCGACAGGCTCGCTGAGGCCGGAGCCGTTCTGATCGGCAAAACTAGCTGCGGTGCCATAGCGTATGGAGATATTTGGTACGGTGGTGTGACGCGAAATCCCTGGGAAACGAGGGAGGGTTCTTCCGGGTCCAGCGCCGGTTCGGCTTCCGCTACAGCCGCTGGGCTTTGCGCCTTTTCCATAGGAACCGAAACGCTCGGTTCGATCATCAGCCCTTCAGTTCGCTGCGGAACGGTTGGTCTGCGTCCCACTTTTGGCCGAGTTGGCCGAAGCGGTGGAATGACCTTGTGCTGGAGCTTGGACAAGATCGGGCCTATCTGTCGGGCAATTGAGGATACCGCAATCGTATTGGATGCCATCAGCGGTTTTGACTCGAGTGACGCGGCTACTATCGACACCGACTTTTCATACAATACGGGTCTCGATATTTCCAAACTGAGGGTGGGATATGATCCCTCAAGTTTCACGGATTCACCAGAACACGAGCTCAACCGCAACGTACTCAAAGCAATCGAATCACTCGGAGCACAAGTTGAGGAGATAATTCTACCAAACTTCGATTATCGGGCCTTGATGCTGCAACTCGATGTTGAGGCAGCGGCAGCATTCGAGGAATTGACGCTGTCAAACCGGGACGATGAATTGCGGTGGCAGGTAGACCGGGCTTGGCCCAACACGTGGCGCAAGGCTAGAACGATCTCCGCTATCGACTACCTCCAAGTCGATCGCATGAGAAGACAACTTATGGGCGAGATGGACGACCTATTTCAAAACGTAGACGTCGTCGTTGGAGACAATTTCGGCAAAGGCATGCTGCAGATGTCAAATTTCACAGGCCACCCACAACTGAGCATCCCCTGCGGGCACAAAGTCCGTCCGATCAGAAAAGCGTTCGACGTGGAAAATGTTGGCGAGAACGAAACCGCCAATCTTCCCTACAGCATCGGCTTTTGGAGTCAGCTCTTCGAGGAGGACAAACTCATCGTCCTCGGACACGGGATTGAGCTGGCGCTAAACGTTCAGCCAAATCACCCGCCCATGGATTTCAGCTCAATCTAACAAGTTTCTCATCAATCACTCATCCGGTGATTCTTCACCTGCTCTTCCTGCCAGTGCTGCCAATCGCGCCCGTCGTACCAACGAGGCTGCGATAGTTGCGTTTCCCACGCTTCTAGCCGCTTTACCAATACTCTCGTTTTTTCTGAGTACCTTCCAGCCAGGTTGGTTGTTTCTTTAGGATCGTTCTCGAGGTTGATCAAAATCAATGGGGACAGCAGGTACCGACTTTCCTGTAACGGATCTTCGGCTACACGTATCAGTTTCCAAGGCCCCTCTCGAGCAACGGACACTCTCCAGAATCGCCAGAACATCACCTCATGCGGCGCCGCCGTTCGCTCTCCCGTCAAGTAGGGAAGCAGATCCACTCCATCCATTTCCCCAAAGGTATTCAGATCTCCACCGCTCGCGGATACGAAAGTCGGCATCAAGTCGAGCGAAGAGACTGGATGCTCGAACGCTTGCTTCATCGGCAGCCGCGCGGGCCAGGACACGACAAACGGCACACGAATGCCACCTTCCCAATAGCTTCCTTTATGCCCACGCAGAGCTCCATTGGAATGGGCTCCACCGGGAGTGCCTCCATTGTCATTCAGGAATACGATGAGCGTATTTTCCAACAATCCGAGTGACTCTAGCTGAGAACGCAGGCGACCCACGTTTTCATCCAAAGAAATTGTCATGGCGGCAGCGATACGACGATTCTTGGGTTGCAGATCAGGCGAACGCGCTAGGTCCGCTTCCTTCGCTTCGAAGGGGCCATGTACGGCATTGTAGGCGAGATAGATGAAGAAGGGATTTTCCTGATTCCGATCGATGAATTCCAAGGCAGCATCGGTTAAGTCCTCCGTTAGATAGGATATTTCCTCAGGCTCGTTGATAGCGTCCCGACCGCGTCGCATCTTCTTATCGAAGCTCTGTTTGTCCGAAGGCCAGTAGGTGCGGGAACCGCCTAAAAATCCGTAGAACTCATGGAAACCTCGGTTCATCGGGTGATACTGAGGCAACTCGCCCAAGTGCCACTTTCCAATGGCCATCGTGCGGTAACCCCGCTTTTGCATCACGTCGCCCAAGGTCTGCTCTTCCGTATCCAAGCCCAAATCCGCTTCCGTGTATCCAGGGGTTGGATGAGTGGGTACGTTGCACTCGGCCCCAAACTTTTGCTGATAACGGCCAGCCATCAGGCCCATTCGCGAGGGCGTACAGGTTGAAGCTGTGACATAGCCTTGTTGGCAAACGATTCCACTCTCTGCCAGACGATCCAGATGCGGGGTCGGGACAAGAGCCCCATCCGTAAATCCGAAATCGGCGTATCCCGCATCATCCGCCAGAATGACCACAATGTTAGGCTTCGATCCTGAGGCGGAGGCAACAGCTAGAACCGTGGCTATAGCCAGAATCGAATGAATAATTTGTTTACCGAACGCCATTCCAGCTAGCGTTCCCAGCCATTCATCCGCAATACCTCATCGACGGAGACCGGGACACCGCCGCGACGTTTGCTTTCGTCAGCCGCCTCCATGAAGGCATAGATCTCAATCGTTTCTTCGAGAGAAACTGGGACCTCCCCGGTTCGGAACCCATTAACGATCTCTCGCAACATTGGGGTGTAATCTCCCCCTCGCTCCTGCTCGACAATCGCTTCGATCCCAAAAGCGGTCACTTTGTAAGCTCGTTTCGAATTCCGTATTCCGTAGACCACTCCCACAGCTCCAGATTCCCAAATTCCCGTTATGACGTCATTGTCCGGCGTAAACGTTCGCGTCACTGTTGAGACACCTGTTCCCATGACCGTAAACAAAGCTTCCGTCGGATGGATGCCATACCAGAAGAAATCGGGATGCGTGGGCTCTATGGAGGCGGGGCCGTAGGAAAAAGCCCCTTTCAGATCGCCTTTCTTCGCTTTTGCCACGTCCACCACTCCCGGGTAGAAGCGCAGTGAGGAAGAACTCCAGCAATGAACGCCATGTTTTTGGGCTAGTTTATAAATCTGGATAGCGTCTTTGAGCGAACCGGCAATCGGCTTGTCGATGAATACCGGTAGTCCCGCTTCAATGACAGGGATAACTTGCTCCAAATGGGGCCGACCATCCACACTCTCCAGCAGAATGACGTCGACGTTCTGGCAAAGCTCCTCGATCGAGCCGTAAAGCGTCACGCCATAATCATTGACCAAGGTATTGGTAAACCCATTTATCCGATCCGCGCTCGAAGGAATGTCTGGGCTACCTCCTTTGTAGGCGGCCACCACTCGGGCCCCTGGCACGTGCGACTCGTGGTCTGGATTGTTGAATCGGCTAGTGAAAGCTGTAACATGGGAGGTATCCAATCCAATCATACCGACCTTGAATGCCAGCTCAGGCATCGCTCGATCGATGGCATCCGCCACTTGCAGGGCGATGGCCTGAGAGCCCTCCTTCGTGTAGTGCACGTCCCCTGGAGCTCTGAAACGATTAGCCGGGAAGGATGCCGTGAGCGAGCGGATATCATTGGTAGGAACACCATAGCGTTTCAATACCTTCTCAGCGACTGCATTGTACCTCAGTTCGTCTCCCTTCTTGCGGCCCAGTTCTCCATCGGGAACATAGGAGGTGTTAGCCCAAACGAGCCGGGCCCCAGTTTGCTTCAATCTGCGGACAAGGGAATCCAGATTCGTTTCGTACTGCTCCAGGGTGGTTGTCAGGAATCCGCGTTCCTTATCGCGACGCCCTTGATTCGCGCTATCCGGATGCCGGTAGCACAAATCATGGAGACCCCAATTGAAATGAATCAGGTCCCAATTTCCATCTCCCAGCCATTCGTCCAATTTCTCTAATCCCGTACCCGTATGCTGGGCATTTCCAGGGTTGCGTACAATTTCGGCCCGACCTTCGTAAATCTCGGAGACAAAGGGCGTGTAGCCAATAGAGATGGAATCTCCGATTAGCAGGATGCGAGGCAGCGTCGCTTGATCGCCACGGGCGGTTGCGCTCGAAGTCAAGACGAACAGAAGTATATACAGGGCTCGGATTAAGGTCATCGAACAGCAGCTTAGTCGAGGCCAAGCGGCTGACAAGCGCTGAGACTTTACCATAAGCCAATTTCCTTGTGGCTCCCTCGCAAACACGATAGATCCTTTCGCTTAAACTCGCCCATAATTCCGACACCTCGAACTATGCCTGACTCGCCTTTCACTCGCCGCTCATTCTTGAAACAGGCCACCGCCATCGGCGCCGTTTCCTACGCCGCCTTTCCCAATATTCAGGCCCAGGGCTCGCCCTCGAGAAAGCTGCGAGTTGGCGTCATGGGGCTGAAACGAGGAATGGCCCACGTACGCGGTTTTCAAGCCGTGCCGGACGTGGAAATCGCCTATGTATGCGATGTCGATCAAACCCGCATGGCAGAAGGCGTTAACGTCGCCAATGCGGGTCAATCGGCCAAAGCAAAGGGCGCTACCGACTTTCGCGAAATCCTCGACGATCCCTCGGTGGACATTCTTTCCATTGCCGCCCCGAATTTCTGGCACGCTCCCGCATCGATCCTCGCTTGCCAAGCCGGCAAGCACGTCTATGTCGAAAAGCCCGGCAGCTACGATCCGCAAGAAGCCGAATGGGTCGTGGAGGCAGCCCGCAAGCATGACAGAAAGGTCCAGCTCGGAACCCAGCGCAGAAGCTACCAATCGATGATCGAAGGGATGGCCAAACTGCGAGATGGATTGATCGGCGACGTGCGCTTCGCACGCACCTGGTACAACAATGCCCGCGGATCGATCGGCAAGGGCAAGCAAACAAGGCCTCCAGCCCACATCGACTACGATCTTTGGCAAGGGCCCGCGCCTCGACGCCCGTATCAAGACAATCTCGTTCACTACAATTGGCATTGGGTTTGGCACTACGGAGGAGGCGAGCTCATCAACAATGGCGTCCATGCCCTCGATCTAGCTCGCTGGGGACTCGGCGTCGACTACCCGACAAAGGTGACTTATCTAGGCGGACGCTATCACTTCGACGACGATCAGGAATCTCCCGATACCGCCGTCGCTCAATTCGACTTTGGCGACAAGGGAGCTACCTGGGACGGAAGCAGCTGCTTGAGGCGCAAAGATGAAAACTTGGCCTTCTGTTCTTTCTACGGGGACGGCGGCACCATGGCCTTCGATTTTTCCGGATACAAAGTCTATGACACGGAAGGAACCCTCGTTGAAGAGCGCGAAGGCACGCCCGGCGACGTTCCCCATTTTCAAAACCACTGTGATGCCATACGCGACGGCGTAGCTCTAAATCAGGACATCGAGGAAGGGCAAAAGAGCACGCAGTGGTGCCACTTGGGAAACATCGCCTACCGCACTCAGTCCGTTCTAGAGGTCGATCCTAAAACAGGACACATCCGGAACAATCCTCGGGCTCGTAGGCTCTGGGGGCGCTCATATAGTAAAGAATGGAAGCCGAAGGTCTAGGGCAGAAAGCTGACGCGGCAATTTAGTAGGTAGGGAGGACCGGCCCGGTCCTCCAAATTCCAAACCCAAAAACGGAGGACCGAGCCGGTCCTCCCTACCAATAAAGATACACCCGTTTCGTTCAGGCTTATACTAAGACAGCCGCAGACCCCGTTCGTCTGCTTAGGGATAAGCAGCCTCAGCAATCCACTCACCATTTGTAGACTAGGAATCCTATTTTTAATTACATCGTTCGCCCGCCGTCCACAACTAGAATTTGCCCGGTTGTCATATCAGTTCGAGCCGCCAAGTAAAATACGGTCTCAGCGATATCATCTGGATCGGATAATCTTGGAATGGGAATGCCAGCCACTTTGTCTTGAATCTGATCTTCGGTTATTCCTTTTCGCAGCCACCGGCTGTCGATCGGTCCCGGGCAAACGGTGTTCACGCGAATCCTTGGAGCCAAGACTCTTGCCAGCGACTTAGTTAGCGTATTCAAAGCGCCCTTACTAGCGCAATAGGCTATCGAAGAACCGGATCCGGAAATCCCAGCCACCGAGGACACGTTGACAACTGCAGCTGATTTTTGCAAATTAAGCAACCGAACGGCCGGCCGGGTTACGAAAAAGGACCCTTGGTATTCACCGCGAACGTCGCATCCCATTGGGCCTCGGAAAGCGTATCCAAATTTTTATGAGGCACAAAGTGAGTCAATCCCGCAGCATTGACGACAACATCCAATCGGCCAAAGGCCGCTTCGATGTCGGCAATCATGGCCACCACTTCTTCATTCAGACTGACATCGCATTTGGCAAGTAGAGCCTTACCGCCTTTCTCGGCCACAAGTCCTACCGTGTGTTCCGCTTCGTCCTTATCGGCACCTGGGTAGTTAACCACGACATTGAAGCCATTTGAAGCGAATTTCACCGCGCAAGCTCTGCCAACACCCGTCGCGGAGCCTGTCACCAGAACTACCTTATTTTTGGACCAATCATTTCTTCCGACGCATGCACTCCAGGCCGAAACTTCGACTGCGTTGGACGAGAAGTTCAACAACTATATTCAGGGCTTTTCTATCGGTTGCTATCATCGATTCCAACTTGAACGCGGTTCTCCCAAAACAGAGCGACGACCCGGTTTCCCGGATCGCCGCCGTTTTCCTAGTACTTTGATCAGCCTAGAATGCCTGCGCATTATCGCAAACTATCCTATAGTTTGTAATAGAAATTCGTTTTTGGGTGAGTGGGGGGGGATGCGATGAGGCGCGCTTTAAAGTGTCTCTGGAAGAAACATGGTTTCCCACGCTACAGCGTAGTCTCTTTCCCCATTTCCCAATGTCAACGGATTTTGGCTCAGAATTGGCCTAGAGACGTCTATCCTTCTGGTTTTGCAGGGCGTGCGAGGGCAAGGGCAAGTAATCGTGCTGGCTGATCATCCAGGCCTCTAGCCTTTTTTTAAGGCGATCCACTATACCAGCGTGGGGCTGGCTCTCCGCCAAATTGTCTACTTCGTAGGGATCGTTCTCCAAATCGTAAAGCTCCACGACGGGCCGGGGATTCTGAAAATATAGCCGTTCGTGAAGTTCGGACAGCTTTCCTCCCGCGCGAGCGGCATGAATAGAAATCCACGCTTCAGTTCCCGGCATGTCCACCGGCGTGTAGGATCTACCCGGCAAGACATTATAAATCAGCCGATATCGACGCGATGTAACCGAGCGAGAGAAATCCAATCCATCGGTCCGAGTTATCGGGCCCCAGTGCCACCCGCGCCCCGCGTAGACATAGTCCCTGGAATTCAGGGAACGCCCTAGCAGTTCCGGGAAAAAACTCACTCCGTCCATCTCCTCGGGAATGGACGTGCCCGCCGCTTCCAAAAAGGTGGGGGCCAAATCAATTCCACTGATAAGCGAATCGCTCACGGAACCCGATTGAACTTTTCCAGGCCAGCGAATGATAAGCGGAACGTGGGTACCCCGATCTAAGAGCGTTCCCTTTCCCCGCAATAAGGCCTCCCCATTGTCGCCCATAAACACCACGAGCGTGTTTTCCTTGAGCCCTTGGCTATCGAGCCAATCCATGATTTTTCCAAAGCCGTAGTCGAGCTCGCGAACATCGTCTATGAAGCGAGCGTAGTCTTCCCGCACTTCAGGCGTATCTGGCCAGTCCGGAGGCAGGTTTAGCTCGCTGGGATCGATTCCATCATGTTCTGGCCCGAACTTTCGATGGGGTTGATTAAATCCGAAATAGAGAAAGAACGGCTTTCCTTCGGGAACCGACTTCAGCGCCGAGGCGACCGTTTGGTCGACCTTTTCAAGGTCTTCCCCCCGCGTACGAGCGGCGCGAACGAAGTGATCAAATCTAGTATCTAGATTCCGCATACCTTCCCGAATCAGAACTTCATCGATATGGGCTGCCTCCCGATTTCGTCCATCCAAATGCTGGTGTCGCCCATCCAAGCCCACCCAGTACCCGTTTTCTCGAAGAACATCGGTGAAAAAAGGAACGTCCGCCCGGGCTGGCTGAGCGAACCGGGTAACGCCTAGCTTAACTGGAGACTGGGAGGCGAAGATGGAAATGCGCGAAGGGGCGCATTGGGGAGCGGCCGTGTAAGCCCGGTCGAAGCGCATGCCTTCCGTGGCAAACGCATCCAAGTTCGGAGTGATATTGTACTTATGGAAATCCGCATTTCCATAGCAGCCCACATGGGGAACGCTGTGATCGTCGGAGAGGATTAGCAGTATATTGGGCTTGGATTCGAGCGCCTGAACGGAGGCCACCACGGAGAACAGGCAAATCAATTTCTTGGCCCATCCGAAATGAGAACGTGACCATCTAGATTTCTGGCTTGAGCTAGGTAAGCGAATCATTTCCTGAGTATTGGTTTCTCTTCACGGGAGGCAATCTCTCTTGGCGGCAAACCGTGTTTCAAGCTTCTCTAAATGCATCGAATCCCTAGATTCGAAAATTGTGAGATCCTCGGCTCTACTTCTTTCCTTTCTGGCAACTTGCCAAATCGTGGCAGTCTGCCTGGCCCCTGTAGCTTTAGCCCAAGCTTTTGGGCCGCCGGAGGGGACGCCATGGAAACGACACGCCATAGATTCAAGTTCACGGGGAGCGGATGGCATCCGTATCGCGGATATCAATGGGGACGGCCTCTGGGACCTCACAACCGGCTGGGAGGAAGGAGGCCGAGTTAGCGTCTACATAAATCCAGGATTTCAAAAATCGCCCGATCCTTGGCCCAAAGTGATTGTCGGAAACGTCAAGTCGCCTGAAGACGCGGTCTTTGTCGATTTGAACTCCGATGGAAGATTGGACGTGGTATCCTGCACCGAAGGCAAGGAGCGAACCGTCTACGCCCATATCGCGCCCCCACCATTGGTATCGCTAAGTCTGGAATCGGAATGGAAGACTCTGCCCTTTCCGGCAACCGAAAAGCGAAACCAATGGATGTTCTCCCTTCCAATGCAAATCGACGGAATTGGCGGAGACGAACTGGTACTCGGTTCAAAAGGGGGAAATGCCCAAATTTGCTGGTTGCAAGCACCTCCACCCGGTTCAGGCCTCGACGCTTGGCGACTGCGAAAACTTTGCGATGCCGGATGGATCATGTCATTGAAATCTAAAGACATGGATAGCGATGGCGATGCGGACATCCTGCTCTCCGATCGCAAAGGATCCGACACGGGCATCTGGTGGCTGGAGAATCCCGGTACCGAAAAGGCTGCTTCGTTTCATTGGCCGAGGCGATATATCGCAGGATCCGGCAAAGAAGTGATGTTTTTGGATACCGGGGATATCAACGGGGATGGGCTCGAGGATATCGTCGCCGCCGTTAAAGGAGGCGATTTCGTGGCAGCGATTCGTCTGCCTTCAGAATCGCCTTCGTGGAAAGAGACCCGACTGCCCCACCCTTCCGGTACGGGCACTGGGAAAGCCGTAGCTATCGGAGATATCGATCAAAATGGGAAAGCCGATATCGTAGCGTCTTGCGAACATTCCGAGAAAGCAAGCGGCGTTTTTTGGATACAAGAAAATGTCCATGGCGAATGGTTGGCTACAGAAATAAGCGGGACCATAGAAGGCGTGAAGTTCGATCGAATCGAAACCATCGATCTCGACGGTGATGGGGACCTTGATGTCATCACCTGCGAAGAGCGCGACAATCTAGGTGTCATCTGGTATGAGAATCCTCTAAACTGAAATCAGAAAAGAAACTTCCGTGACAAAATTCTTCCAGGCGCCTATCACATCCATCATGAAAGCTAACCCATTTCCCTTTCTTGCCTCCGTCCCTGCCCTTCTAGCATTGACCGCTCTTACGGCCTTTGCAGGTCCACCCAAGGGATACAAAGCCCTTTTCGACGGAGAGACCTTAAATGGCTGGTTCTATCTGCCGGAAAAGCTCCCCGAAACCGTATGGAAAGTGAATCCAAAAAACGGTACTCTCGGAAGAGAATTGAGAGGCGGCTCTATCTGGACGGATGGAACCTATGGGGACTTCGTTCTCGATATGGAATTCAAGCTCCGATCCCATTGCAACAGCGGGATATTCGTCCGCAGCGATCCGCAAAATCCAGTTCAAGGGGGCTTCGAGATCCAGCTCTATGATTCCTATGGCATGGACGAAATCAGCTCCCGGCACTGCGGGGCGCTCTACGATGCCGTTGCCCCTTCAGTGAATGCAGTGAAACCAGCCATGGAATGGAATCGCATCGTTATTCGCTGCAAAGGCCCTATGATTCAAGTCACTCTCAACGGCCAGCGCATCGTCAATGCCAACCTCGATCAATGGACCACGCCTCGGCTGAATCCAGATGGCACCAAAAACAAGTTCAAAACCGCTCTCAAGGATCTGCCTCGGACCGGGCACATCGGCTTCCAAGACCACGGGCACAACGTCTGGTTTCGCAACGTGTGGTTGAAAGAGCTCAAATAGGTTTAACCTACCCCAATCGTATCGATAAGATGGATCCTAAAAATTATCTCTTTCTATTCCTGGTTTTCGCTTTCCTGCCTTGCGTTTGGGCTCAAACTGAATCGGACAAACCGAATATCGTACTGCTAGTCGCTGACGATCTCGGATATGGCGAGCTGGGCTGCCAAGGGAACGAAGAGATTCCCACCCCCCCATATCGACTCGCTCGCCAAGAATGGTATTCGCTTTACTCAGGGCTACGTGACCGCTCCCTTTTGCAGCGCCTCCCGAGCCGGGTTGATGACGGGACGCTATCAAACGCGATTCGGCTATGAATTTAATCCCATTGGCGGCAAGAACGAGGATCCTCGAGCAGGACTCCCGCTGGGAGAAAAAACGATTGCCGATCTGCTAGTAGATTCTGGATACATTACAGGACTGTTCGGCAAGTGGCATCTTGGCGGTACAGCCATGTACAATCCCATTCGCCGCGGTTTCGACGAATTCTACGGATTCATGCATGAGGGGCACTACTTTGTTCCTCCACCCTACAATGGGGTGACCACCTGGCTGCGCCGCAAGGTTTTGCCTGGCGGGGGAGAGGGACTGTGGATCTCGCAAGACGGCAAGCTCCTCTACACGACCCACATGGGCAATACCGAACCCGATTACGACGCCGACAACCCGATCTATCGCGATGGCCAGCCTGTATGGGAATCCGAATACTTGACGGATGCCATCACTCGGGAATCGGTCTCTTTCATCGAACGGCACGCCGACAAGCCGTTTTTCCTCTACGTTCCCTACAATGCCGTCCACAGCCCCTTACAAGGAGCCGACGCTTACATGGAGAAATTCAGCCATATTGAGAATATTCAGAGACGGATTTTCGCGGCTATGCTCGCTAATATGGATGATAGCGTAGGCGCTATCTTAGAAAAGCTTCGTGAGGAAAGGATCGAGGAAAACACGCTCATATTCTTCCTGAGCGACAATGGCGGGCCCACAAGAGAACTCACGTCGAGCAATCTCCCGCTTCGCGATGGAAAAGGCAGCGTCTGCGAAGGGGGCAACCGCGTGCCCTTCCTCGTTCAATGGAAGAGCGTTTTACCCCAAGGGGAAGTTTACGAAAAGCCCGTTCTATCACTAGACATTTTCGGAACCGCTACTGCCGTCGGTGGAGCCCAGCTCGACGATCGCAAGAAGTACGATGGAGTGAACCTGATTCCCTATCTGCAAGGTCAGGAAAGCGGCGACCCTCACGAATCGATCTTCTGGAGAATCGGCCAGCGAGCGGCTATCCGGGTCGGCGATTGGAAACTCCTTCGCAATCCGCGGCGAGGCCAAGGCGACCAGTGGGAGCTCTATAATCTCGCTGAAGACATCAGCGAATCCAATAACCTCGCTGAAACGATGCCCGAAAAGCGAGCGGAGATGTTAGCCGCTTGGGAAGCCGTGAACACAGAGATGATCGATCCCGTTTGGTCGCCTTGATCTAACGATTGCTCTCGACACTTTCGGGTGTCGCCAATGCCACGCCCGTCTCAAAATCCCCAGCTTTGAGATTGCCCCGGCGTGTCGCTTCGGATTTTTTCTCGTTCGTGAAAAATATAGTACCCCTCATCGTTTTCATCCTAGCCATGTTTCGCTTAGGAGCCGCCGATAAACCCAACGTATTGTTCATAGCGATCGACGACCAAAATGACTGGATCGGCTGCATGGATTTCCACCCGAAAGTGCAGACGCCGCATATCGACAAGCTCGCGGATAGGGGCACGCTGATGAACAATGCTCACTGCCAAGCCCCTCTGTGCAACCCCTCTAGAACTAGCCTAATGGTAGGGTTAAGGCCCAGCACGACCGGCATTCACGGGCTGGCTCCCTGGTTTCGCGATGTGCCTCAATGGGCCGATCTCGTTTCCCTGCCCCAGCACTTCCAAGCCAACGGCTACCAAACCTACACCAACGGCAAGATCTATCATAGCGTTCGTTCGCAACCAGCCGATGAACCCAATCCTGAATTCGAGCATTGGGGATCCCGCGGCGGCGTTGGCTCCAAACCTCCGAAAAAGCTAATCCCAGAAACTCCTTTCGGCAACCACCCGCTCATGGACTGGGGAGTTTGGCCAGACAACAATGACGATTCGACCAAAGGCGACTACGACGTCGCTTCCCAAGCGATTCGCATGATCGAGGAAATGCCCGAGGATAAGCCGTTCTTCTTGGCCGCCGGCTTCTTCCTCCCTCACGTCCCTTGCTACGCCACTCAGAAGTGGTTCGATTTGTATCCAGAAGATAGTTCCATTCTTCCACCTATGCCGGAAGGGGATCGTGACGATACCCCAAGATCCTCTTGGTGGATACACTGGAGTCTGCCGGAACCGAGGAAGCTCTGGATCGATGAAAACGATCAGCAAATCAATCTCGTTCGCTCCTACCTGGCTTCCACCAGCTTCGTCGATAGCCAAGTCGGCCGCATTCTGGAAGCCTTGGATAAAGGGGGGCATACGGACAAGACCATCGTCGTCCTTTGGAGCGACCATGGCTACCACCTCGGGGAAAAAGCGATCACTGGAAAGAATACGTTGTGGCGCCGCTCAACGCGAGTACCGCTCATTTTCGCCGGACCTGGCGTAACCGAAGGACAGGTAAGTACGAAACCCGCGGAACTGCTCGACATCTACCCAACGCTAATCGAACTCTGCGGTTTGCCAGAACTCGACCATCTTGAAGGGCTCAGCCTCAAACCACAATTGGTCGACGCCGATGCCTTTCGGGAACGGCCTGCCATAACATCCCACAATCAAGGCAACTACTCCATCGTCAGCGAACGATGGCGCTACATCCGCTACGTGGATGGCGAAGAAGAGCTCTACGATATCGTTAACGATCCCCACGAGTGGGACAATTTAGCGAGCCAACGGCCCGAGGTCGTTAGCGAAATGAGCAAATGGCTTCCGAAGATCGACAATGGTCCCGTGCCTGGAAGTAGAGCCCGCGTACTCACCTATTACGACAATACGCCCGTTTGGCAAGGCAAGCCAATCGGCAAGGACGATCCCATTCCACAGGATGACTAATAGGTAGGGAGGACCGGCTCGGTCCTCTGGAATATCCCAACGGTAGGGCCGCTTGTCCCCAAGCGGCCGCATCAACTCTCTAAATAACGGCCACTTGGGGACAAGCGGCCCTACCATCATAAAATGACGCGTCTCAAGATCCACTTATCCCTAATCTCCCTTTCGCTCCTTCTCCCCATCTCTCTCCTCGCTTTCGACAAGCCCAATATCCTCTTCATTCTGGCGGACGATCTCGGATATTCCGACCTCGGTTGCTACGGCGGGGAAATCGAGACGCCCAATCTTGATGAGCTCGCCGCCAATGGCCTTCGCTATACCAAATTTTACAATACAGGTCGCTGCTGGCCAACACGGGCTTCACTATTGACCGGATACTACCCGCACGAAATCAAGCGCGACAAACTGCCAGGCCTTGGCGGAGGGGGCGGCAACCGAAACACCCGCCAGGAATGGGCAAGACTGCTACCTCAATACTTGAAGTCGTATGACTATCGCAACTACCACAGCGGCAAGTGGCATATTGACGGCAAAGTGCTGGATGGCGGATTCGACAAGTCCTTCAACACTCAGAACCAAGGTGATTTCTTCACTTTGAAAGGAACCTTTCTGGACGACGTTCCAGTAAAGCCACCTGAAGATGAAGAGGGATTCTATATCACAGCGGCTACGGCGGATCATGCCATCGAATGCCTTCAGGATCACAATGAGAATCACAAAGACAAACCGTTCTTTCATTACCTGGCCTTCATCGCTCCCCATTTTCCTCTGCACGCTTTGCCCGAAGATATCGAAAAATACCGTGACCGCTACCTCGATGGTTGGGATCAATTGCGACGAGAACGCCACGCCCGGCAAAAGCGTATGAGACTTGTGGACACATCCCTTTCCGCAATGGAGCTCGACGTAGGTCCGCCCTATCACTTCCCCAAAGACCTACACAAGCTCGGGCCTGAAGAAGTCTATCGACCGTTCCCCTGGGAATCGCTGAGCGAGGAACAAAAGCGCTTTCAGGCGACTAAGATGGCCATACACGCTGCTATGATTGACCGTATGGATGTCGAAATCGGTCGAGTGATCGATCAGCTCAAGGCCATGGGCGCCTTCGAGAACACGATCATCTGTTTCGCTTCCGACAATGGAGCCAGCGCGGAGATCATGGTTCGCTCCAATGGCCATGACCCCAATGTTCCCCTCGGCAGCGCCGCCAGCTATCTTTGCCTCGGACCCGGCTTTTCCAGCGCCGCCAATACGCCTTTCCGAAAGCATAAAACCTGGATGCATGAGGGCGGGACCGCGACTCCCTTTATCGTTCATTGGCCCGATGGGATCGAATCCCGTGGAGAATTGAGAATGACGCCCGGCCACGTAATCGATTTCGTGCCCACCGTCTTGGATATCATCGGAGCCAAAGCGCCGACATCTTGGAATGGAGAAAACATGCCCTCAATGCCAGGCCGCAGCTTGGCGCCTTCATTCCAGAAAGACATCACAATTGATCGCGACCTGCTTTGGTGGATGCACGACGGGCACCGAGCTGCGCGAGTAGACAACTGGAAACTCGTCGCTGATGAGGGCCAACCATGGGAACTGTACAATCTGGATACCGATCGCGCTGAATCTAAGGATCTTTCAAAAACGCGCCCTGAAAAGGTTCGCGAGCTAGAGCGGGCCTGGGAGCGCCAGTTGAACGCAATGATTGATACCGTATCCAAGTCGAATTAGATACGCTTGAAGACTTGTAGGAGCGGGTTTATCCCGCGATAAAGATTAGTAGCACAGGCTTCCAGCCTGTATGGAAAAAGCACGAGCCCTGTTTTGCATTTCACGAATTTCCTACGCCTGCAGAAAATCGAACTTCATTCCTCCACACGACTTATGACTACCTATCGCTTAATCCCGGCTATCGTAGCAGCCTTCCTGATCGCCAACTCCCATGCAAGTGATAAGCCAAATGTTCTCCTGATTGCCATCGACGATCTCAATGACTGGATCGGCTGCATGGATGGGCACCCGCAATCCACAACGCCCAACATCGACAAGCTAGCTTCTCGCGGCACCCTTTTTACCAACGCCCATTGCCAGGCGCCCATTTGTGGACCGTCGCGGGCTTCGCTTCTATCGGGACGCTACCCTCACGAGACCGGCGTCTACAATCAGCCAAAGGGCGGCAACGCCCTGTCCACGGATCCCATATTTTTTGACGGCCAACTTCTCCCGCAGTACTTCGCCAAACACGGGTACGCTACCTATGGAGTCGGCAAGATCACACACGGATACGATCAGGAGGCGACATTCCAGTTTGCCGGCTCAAGAGGAAATTCCGGCCCTAAACCTGAGGGGCCTAGAGCGCCAAACGATGTCCGATTCCACTATCGCCCGAATTACGATCTGCCCTATACTGGCACCCAAACGGATTGGGGGGCCTTTCCCGATCGCAACGATCAGACGCCTGATCACCAAACGGCATCGTGGATCATCCCCCATCTAGAAAAGGAGCACGACAAGCCTTTCTTCATGGCGGTTGGTTTCCATCGCCCGCACGTCCCTTTTTATGCCCCGCAAGAGTGGTTCGACATGCACCCTCTTGAGGATGTCATCGTGCCCGAAATTCCAGTAGACGACCTTTCGGATGTTCCTGAAATCGGGCGGCTGATACACGAGCTACCCCGCTACCCCGACATAGACTGGCTGCGGGCAAATAACGAGGAGCAGTTACGTCTCTGCGTTCAAGCCTACCTGGCTTGCACCACATTCGTGGATGCCCAAGTCGGCCGCGTCTTGGACGCTCTAGAACATTCGCCCCACGCCGACAACACCATCATCGTCTTGTTCAGCGATCACGGATACCATTTGGGAGAGAAGGAGCGCGTATCCAAGCAAGGACTATGGGAGGAATCGACGAAGGTCCCCTTTATCGTTGCTACTCCCAATGGCCAGGGATCAGAAAAACGGCATCATCCGGTTGGCCTCATCGACATCTATCCCACGCTCATAGATCTTTGCGACCTGCCTAAAAGGCCGCAAAATGCGGGCCGCAGCCTGGTTCCCCTAATTGAAAACAGCGGAGCGAGCTGGAGACACTCGATCATCACTACCTACGCGATGAACAACCATACACTCCGTTCCAAACGCTTCCGCTACATTCGTTACGAAGATGGCTCCGAGGAGCTCTATGATCATTTCCGCGATTCCCATGAGTGGACGAATCTGGCTAGCGATCCTGAATACGCGAGCGAGCTGGAAACGTTTAGAAAGAATCTTCCCAAAGGCAACGCTCCCTACCATCCCATCGTCGGCAGCGGTCCCATCAATCCTTGGTTCGCCGAACACTACGAGCGACTAGGAGTCGACAACCCGTAGACATTGTAGGCGCGATCGGTGATCGCTTGGAAGGCGTCCAATAAGTAGAATGGTAGGACTGACTGTCCCTAGTCAGCCGCATTAGCTTGTCCTGGCATCGGCTGCTTCGGGACAAGCAGCCCTACCATCTAATAAACGTGGAGTATTTTTGAACCCTCTCTTAACCAGAACCCAAGCAGCGCCCTTCGACAAGCTCAGGCTTAGCTTCGATCCACTCAAACCTGTATTCCCAAAGCGAATCCTAATGGCCCTCGCGAAGACAGGGAATACTAGTCACGCAAAGCGGGACGTTGACAAAATTAATTTCAGTATTCGTCAACGCTCGTCCTTCGCTAGGATGTTCGCTGGAAGGAACAAATAGGATGGCTCTCCCAAGCCCCTTTCAATTCCCGCCATTTTATCAAACCTTTTTGCATGTGAAATTATATCATTTTTCACAGCATCTCAATTTGCCTCCAGCTTCACCGTTTTCGGAAATCCGATAAATTGATCTTCGGGCTTGGGATTCGCCGCATCGAAATCCAATCGCCACAATTCGAATGTCGACTCCCGGGTTGATCGATTGAAATCGATGATCCCATGACCAGATCCTTTCAAGTGGCCGAGCTTTTCGGGATGGATCTCGCTTTTCGGAATTTCGTTGCTGCCTAGCTCCGGATTTCCCGCTGCCAGAACGGTTATGCGATTGCCTAGGTCGTCGAGATAGCGCCCCGTCCAATTCGGCTCGCCCGGTTGGCGGTTTTCGCCTGATTCTTCCGGCCACCAGGCCCTAGGAAAGCCGTTGGCTGTTCCTGGCACCATGAATCCTATTGGTCCATCTTCCCAGTCATCGATACCATGATGCACCAAAGCCCCTAGATGCTGATCGCCGTGTACCATGACCACCTTGGACTGGCCGAGAATACTCAAAGCCCGGTCACGCTTGTTTTTCGGCCACCCGCCCGAATCGAATCCGGAACCGCCTCGCCTGAGTTCTCGACCCGCATGGGTCGTCACTTTACAGAAAATAGTTTGCGAAAGGGCTACTTTGAAATCGGCCTCGCTTTGTTGGTCTATCCATTCCTGCAAGAATGCTTCCTGGCGAGATCCCAGGAGCTCGGCATCACTGGGATTCATCGCTTCGAGCCCAGCTGCCCGAATCGAGCCATAACGATCGCCAAAAACGGCTAGGGGGCCAGACTTGAATTTGCGGTCCTCCAACACGGCTATGCTTAGACCGCCATAAAGCAGTTCCGTGAAATAGACGCCGATCCCTTGCTCTGCCGGCCCTGGATCGACGGGGTCAGGGAAATGGACTGTCTGCGTTCGTTGCACGGCGTTGACCCAATCGGGATGCATCGCGTAGCCACCTTTCGGCCAATCCGAGCCCGACGGAGGGCTTCCCATGTTTGGAATCTTCCTACCACCATGCCCCCAAATGTTCCCCTGAAAAACGTCGTGGTCATCGGGAATTATAATGCTGGGCCGATCTTTGAGCAACTCTCTCCAGGACCAGCCAAACATCCAGTATTTTCTCAGATAATCCAGCATGGCCAAGTCAACAGGCTCTCGGATAATCCCAAAGCCGCCAAAACTCTCGTATATTTGGTCTCCGGCAAAGTAGAGAAGATCTGGGTCTTGAATCTCCACATTGGCCACTATCTTGGCGTTGGGAAAAATGTAGCCGTTGTCGCAGGAGAATGCCGCTAGGCGAACGGTCTCCTGATCTTTCGGATCCTTGCGAATCAATCCACCCCAATAATAAGCCTTCCCCTGCCATCGATAAGCCACTCGGTATTCTTTATCCACAGATTCATTCCAATCATCGATGCGAAAAAGGGCCGTTCGCGAAAGCGGATCCACTTCCGATTGGGCTACCTCCCTCCAGTCGGATCCCGATTTCAGCTGCAGTTCAACCGGTTCGTCGATTTCCTCGACCGGAGCCATCAAGGCCGCCAGCTTGAGCATTCTCCCGCTCAAGGTATACTGCGTCCACAGAATAGGCCCGAAGGAATGATCCTTCTTTTCAACAACGGCCTCCCCGTCGATCCGCCAATCTTTGAAGCGCCAAGTCGCCGCCTGAGCTTGTTCCGGACGTTGTTCTATTCCATCTGAGAGCAATGCCATGTTTCCCATCAGCCGATCCGCTGGAAATGTTGCCTCTACTTCGGCTCTACGGCCGTCATCGCCCTCCCCTTGTAGGATCAGTCGGGCTTCCTGATCGCTGAATACGACCTTGAGAGAAAGTTGTATCCAATCTTCTATTGACAACTGAACCGAAGATTCCGCTTCTCCTACCGCCAGTCTGCCATCATCACGAATGATCGCGTCAACCCATTGGTCGCTATTAAGCAGGGCATAGCGATAATCGGCCATTGGTCCTTGCAGTCCTATACGGAAACCACCTTTGGCGGCCGCCGTCTCTGAACCCCCGTTTGAGTCCAAACGAATATTCACTGCGACCCGGAAACCACCGTCGGTATTGGAGACCTGTTTCGTCAGCGAATGCAATGTGCGATTTCGTGCAGCTATGCCAACAATCGCCCCCTCCGACACCTTCCAGTCCTGCAGGGGATTCGCCCAATGCTCCGGACCAATCCAAGTGCGGTCTTTGGACCACTTCGTATCGGCTTCCCCATCATTACGACCACCCGGCTGGCAGCTGGCCAGCAGTGCAGTCAATACTAGCAGGAAGCTAATACGCAAATTCAACCCTGACCTCATCGCGATTCGTGGAAATTCGTGTGATTCGTGGGTAGTGAAGATCTTGTATCGGGATTGCTTCGATTACATTCTCCAACTGCTTGAAATCTATTGTCGAACGCTCCCGGGACGGCGGGCATCCATATTCATCTCTTCCTGAAAGGTTACTACCATCCCTCTGAGTTTGCGGGAAATATCCCGATCTCTCAACGGCTTCGATTCACCCAGATCAGCCTCCAGATCGAAGAGCTGAAGCGTCGGATTCAACCTTAGCTTCCACTTGTCCCAACGAACAGCCGCTAGGGCTCCTTGGCTGCCATGGTAGAAGAATGCGTTGATATACTCTTCTCGAGTGAAAAGCGGATCCCACTCTCCTGCCTGATCCCAGGAGCGCCGCAAAACGACGTCGGCGTTGAGCGAGCCAGAGGTCATCGGCGAGGGAATACCATTGCTTTTGCCTGTAAGATAAGCGCTGATATCGCGACCATCGATGACCCTGCCCTCGGGAATACGAATACCCGCGAAAGTAGCCAAGGTTGGATACCAATCTAGAGCCGTTACCAGGCTGGAAGACTCGTATCCCGAACGAATCCGTAAACCAGGCCCCCAGGCGATTCCGGGAACGCGAATGCCGCCTTCATACGTGGACAGCTTCCTGCCTTGAATCTTCTGAGAGCTGTTGCGACCAGGCCCACGCCCATTGTCCGACGCGTAGACCACGACGGTTTCGTCCTCAATGCCCAAGCGTTCCAGAGCATCGAAAATGCGGCCGACATTGTAATCTAGTTCGTGAATCGAATCGCCGTATTCACCAAACTGCGACGTTCCCTTGAATCGATCGCTGACGCCGAGTGGAACGTGAAGCATCGTATGAGGCAGGTAGAGAAAAAACGGATTGCTTTTCTCCCGTTCCATAAAAGCGATCGCTTCGTCCGTATAGCGCTCGGTCAATTCAGCTGGATCTGCTGGTCTCTTTACAATTTCGTCATTGCGCATTAGCGGCACGCCTCCCTTCCCTTCAAAGTAGATAATTTCAACCGGGTCTAAATTGTGCAGCAGCCCAAAATATTCGTCGAACCCTTGCTGACGGGGGAGGAAAGGCTCGTGAAATCCGAGATGCCATTTCCCGATACAAGCAGTGGCGTATCCATTTTGTTGGAAAAGCTCCGCCATGGTTAGCTCGGCGGGATTCAATCCGCGTTTTGAATCGGCCCGGTGCACCCAAGTTTCCATCCCGATTCGCCGTGGATAGCATCCCGTCAATAATCCAGCCCGAGATGGACTGCAGATCGGGGCAGCCGCGTAGTAATCCGTAAAGCGAATGCCTTCTTCCGCCATCCCATCGATTCGTGGAGTGTCGATCTCCGTCGCTCCATAACAGCTCAGATCGTAATAGCCCTGGTCATCGATAAAGATGAAGACGATGTTCGGCTTCTCGGCACCTCGTTGCCCAAAAAGGCCAAGGCTGGCAACTATCGTTAAGAGGCAGATCGAAATCAGTCGGGATAACTTCATCATCGATAGTAAAGCCTATCCATCTCCGTCCGCCAATCGAAATCCTCGGCTGGAAGTAGGGATGCGGGACTCCCCAAAATATGTAGGAGCGGGTTTATTCCGCGATTCGACATCAATGATCGCGGCGTAATGCCGCTCCTACAACAGTGCCACCCTCTATTTAGATGCTCAACCAAGGATAATACTACACTCGAAACAGCCACTAGAGCTTCGGAGGATTCTTCCCAACCACCAGGACCGCCACAACCACGGACACCATAACAGCAATCAAGACCGCGGTCGCGGCCACGTCCTTAACCAAGCGAATCCGATCATCCCTCTCTGGATGTAACGCATCGGCGAGTTGCTCGATCGCCGTATTCATGGCTTCCACTTATAAAACCATCCCGATGCACAAACCCACTGCAATCCAATCGTAGGGTCCAAAACCGAGAAGAAAACCTGCTAAGGTTATCGCCAGTGCAGCCACTAGCTGAATCTTGGCATTCGCCCCTGAACGTATGAAATCCGCGATTCCTCGAATCGTATGGGAGAAGGATTCGATCCGCTTTTTCACGATCAAGACTCGAGACGATCTCCCACCACCAACCAGTGAGATCAATTCCCCGACGTACTCCTTAAGTACTTCTTGTTCTGCTCCGAGCTCCGATGATGCGCCCCTACTTCCACCCAAGAAGGCATGGATGCCAGGACCTCTCGCAGCATCTTCCTCGCCGACGCCGCGCCCTGGATTCTCTCGAAGGATTGAAGATCGTTTTGCTCCCTCGGATCGTTGGCCACGTCGTAAAAGCGACCGTCCTCGTACAGTTTAAAGCGCTGATTCCGGGCCCAACGACCCGCGTGCAACTGGAATCCGCCAAAAGGGACGTTCGGATCGTAGTGGCAAAACACCCATTGACGAGGATCGCCCTTTTCGCCCCTGATTTGCGGTAAAAAGCTTCGCCCATCCAGCGCCTCGCTTATCGAATCCAGCCCGCCGCCAGCCTCTAATAAGCTGGGAAGAAAATCGGTGAAATCGACGAGGTCTTGGGAAACCAGCCCCCGAGCGGCGACTCCTTTCCAGGACGCAATCAAAGGAACCCGCGTTCCGGCATCCAACATCGTTCCTTTACCCCCATGTATCGTTGAGCCGTTTTGCAACTCGCTCGAAACGCTCACATGTGTGCCATTGTCTCCCGTAAACAGGATTAGCGTTTCTTCCAATAGGCCGCGCTTTTCTAGCCGCTCGACAATACGGCCTACTAGCTTGTCCGCATAGCGTACCATTTCCGCAAAATGGCGGCTATCCTTCACATCTCGCTGCAGGGGATCATTCCATTCAAGGGAATCGGGAGTCGGCACGAAAGGCGTGTGCACAAGGACCATCGGGTAATACGCAAAAAAGGGTCTATCCTGGCTCGCATCGATAAATTCCAGAAGGTAGTCGCAAAATAGGTCCGGGCCGTAAGCGTCTCGAATTCGTTCCCCCGGAAGATACCGCCCATCCTTTTGGATTAAAGGGTGAGCAAAGCGGCCCTTTGCCTCCTCGTCGGGTTTCTCTTCCAGGCCTCCTAAATGGGAAACGCAATACTGGTCGAATCCGAAGTGACCAGGAGTCTTATCATCGCCCCCCAATTGCCATTTCCCCACAATACAAGTAGCATAACCACTATCCTTGAGAAGATTGGCGAATGTCACCTGATCCAAAGGCAAGGTTCCAAAGTCGAC